>Ga0310690_10000197_pt1 | contig 144270 bp, 108 predicted proteins | sample AusTroGonzalo_MG_2_FD_207661 | JGI IMG/M metagenome (GOLD analysis project Ga0310690, IMG submission 207661) | Bovine rumen microbial communities from tropical cattle in Woodstock, Queensland, Australia - Gonzalo_04 (v2) (version 2) | ecosystem: Host-associated > Mammals > Digestive system >...
GCTGGTAGGCGTAGTCGTGAATCTGTTGAGCCAGCTCCAGACCGCGCGTACGGTTCACCCTGTTGAAGCTGTAGATGGCCTGGTTCGACCACGCCTTGTAGAACAGCCGCTCCTGACTGGGTCCGGCCTTGCGACACGCCTCTATCAGCTGGTCGGTGATGAGCATGAAACTGTCAATCGCGCTTGAGCTGTAGTAGCGGTACATCTCCTTCTCCAGCTGCGCGATGTGGTCGTCGCCGTCGGCACCCGATGTCTGCGCCCCTGCGGCCAGCGTCGTCATGACGACCGTCAGTACGATGAATACCTTTTTCTTCATTTCTTTACGACAATGGCCACCGACCAGTGGGTGCGCTTCAGCGGGGTGTAATAGACACGCGACGGCACGCCGTTCACCTCCAGTTCGGTCACGCCGCGTTGGTGATTCTTCAAGTTGTCGACAAATGCCTCGTCGCTCATGGTGACGATATCCCCGTCGGGGTGGGCGAAGCTGGTGCCATCGTCGTTCAGGATGACGATGAAGAAATCGTCGTTCCCAGCCAACCGATAGCTGTTCATCAGCTCATCGTTCCTCACCTCGTCCTCTATCTGCCGCAACTGGTCTATCATCCACTCCTGCGTCATGTCGGCTCCGCAGACGCATGCCAAGCGGCCCTGCGCGTCGAAAATGGGCGTGGCAAACGTCATATAGTAGCCGCTGGTCACGTTCAGGTTATCCTCGTAATAATACGGCTCCGACCAGAAACTCTCCTTCTCTTTTATGCCTTGCACGTACCATGTCGATGTGGTATAATCGTGGCGCGCCGAGCCCACGAGCGTCAGCACGAACTCCGTCGAGTCGCCTTGGTGCACGTAAGGCTGGAACCACCGGCCCTCCTGTGGGAAGTAGTTGGGCACGAAGGCTGCGAAGTAGCCGATGACGTCGGGGTTCAGGCTGGTCTTGCTGCCGAGGGCCTCAATGACAGCCTGCGGCGACTCCATATGCTTCCTCACCTCGTCGAACACGTTCTCCGCATTCATCTCCACGCCCCTGATGGTCTTCGACAGTTTCTCCTCCACCACGTTCATCATGCCGACGTAGCGCGCATTGCGCTCTGCTCGAACTGTGTAGTTCAGCGCCACCGCCAGTAGCACTACCGCCACCGCCAGCGCGGCGATGATCACTGGCCGCAGCCATTTCTTGGTATTTGTATCCATAGAATCAATGCTTTGTTTGACTTATTCTCGGCTGCAAATATACGAAAAAAGCTTGTAAAGAACAACGGATTTTGGAGAATTTAAATTTTAGCCAAAGCCTGTTTGATATCGTCAAGGATATCCTCCACGTCCTCAATACCTACGGAGAGGCGGATCAGGTCGGGGGCTACACCGGCTTCAAGAAGCTGTTCGTCGGAGAGCTGACGGTGGGTGTGGGATGCAGGATGCAGCACACAGGTACGGGCATCGGCCACGTGCGTAACGATGTTGATCATCTCCAAAGAGTCCATCCACTTGATGGCTGTCTCGCGCGTGCCTTTCAGTCCAAAGGCGATCACACCGCAAGAGCCGTTGGGCAGGTATTTCTGTCCGAGGGCGTAGTTGGGATCGCTGGGCAGTCCGCAGTAGTGTACCCAAGCCACCTTCTCGTTGTCGTGCAGGAACTCAGCCACCTTCTGGGCGTTCTTGCAGTGCTGGGCCATGCGCAGATGGAGCGTCTGCAGTCCGAGGTGCAGCAGGAAGGCATTATGGGGGGCGGGGATGCTACCCAGGTCGCGCATCAGTTGGGCGACGAGTTTTGTGGTGAAGCCCATCTTACCAAAGGCCTTCACGTAGGTCAGACCGTGGTATGACTCATCGGGGGTGCAGAGGCCGGGGAACTTCTCGGCATTGGCGAGCCAGTCGAAGTTGCCGCTATCCACGACGACACCACCTACCTGGGTGGCCAGACCGTCCATATACTTCGTGGTAGAGTGGGTGACGATGTCTGCGCCCCACTCAAACGGACGGCAGTTTACGGGCGTAGCAAAGGTGTTATCCACAATCAGGGGTACCCCGTTCTTGTGGGCGATCTTGGCGAAGCGCTCAATGTCGAACACTGCACAGCCGGGGTTCGAGATGGTCTCACCGAATACGGCCTTTGTGTTGGGGCGGAAGGCTGCCTGAATCTCCTCGTCGGAGGCCTCCTGAGAGATAAATGTACAGTCGATGCCGAGTTTCTTCAGCGTCACACCGAAGAGGTTATACGTGCCACCGTAGATCTCGTTCGAGGTGATGAAGTGATCGCCTGCCTGACAGATGTTGAAGATGGCGTAGAAGTTGGCAGCCTGTCCAGAGGATGTCAGCACAGCGCCTACACCGCCTTCGAGGGTAGCGATCTTCGCTGCCACAGCATCGTTCGTGGGATTCTGCAGACGGGTATAGAAATAGCCCTCCTTCTCTAAGTCAAACAACTTGGCCATCTCGTCAGAGTCGTCGTACTTGAACGTCGTACTCTGGATGATGGGCAACTCTATCGGTTCTCCGTTCTTGGCCTTATAGCCTGCCTGTACGCAGAGCGTGCCTTGTCTTAATTTCTTATCCATTATTTTGTCGGTTATTTAATTGATTGCAAATGTGAAAACCAGGTCCTGGAGGGTGCAAAGCGACTTCTCCTTGGTGTCGGACTTGAAGACGAAATAAATGGCGTGCTTACCAGCGAGGTCGTTCTTCTTGGCCTCGTCGCTGATACCTATCGCCATGGTCGTGATGGCCTTTGGCATGTCGGTTGTCAGTTTACCTTCGCCAATCTTCTTGCCACCCTGTGAGGTCCAGGGACGGTCCATCATCACTTCGATGGTGCCGTCGATGCCCTCTGGGATGAGGTTGAGGCAGAGCATCAGGTTATCCTCGTTTGCCAAGCGCTCTGCGTCGAAGTTGAAGTACTTATATCCCACGATAGAGCCGTCGGTATTGTTCACCACGAGGTTGGTATTGTTCTTCAGGTCGTAGGGTTCGGCGAAGTTGCTGTCCGTGCCATAACTTGAGGCTACATACGAGCCGTAGAAGGTGTTGTTGGGCCAGTTGTGCTCAGCCACCTTCGGGCCGGTGTACCAGCAGCAGATACCTGCGGAGTGGCATTCAAAAGGATCGAGACCGTCGAGTGCGAAGCCCTGTGAGTTATACTCGCCCTCAGAGATCTCCACCTTGCCGCCTTCACCTTCTTCCACCTTTACCTCGATGGGAGCCACCATGGCCTGACGGGCATACTCGTCAGTACCTGTCTGACGGTGGTAGAACACGTACCACTGACCATTGATCTCGCAGATCGAACCGTGGGTATTGCCATCGGGCGTAGCCGAGGCGATGGTGTCGCCCTGTTCGTTGATCTCACGGGCACGTCCGTCGATGATCGTACCACCGTAGGTCCAGGGACCTAAAGGCTGGTCGCTGTAGCAGTAGGCGAGGGTATAGTTCGATACGGGCAGTCCGAACTCACCGTCTTTCGTAAAGCGGCTGTAGATAAACACGTACTTATCCTTGATCTTACGGATTGATGAGGCCTCGAAGAAACTGAAGATACCCGGCTCGTTTCTGCCAGATATCATACCGTCAATGATCTGGGTGCCAGGCTTCACCGTACACATCGTCGCGGGATCAATCTCTGCGGCATACGAGTGCTCAAAACCCCAGTAGCCATATACGCGGCCGTCGTCATCCACGAACACAGCGGGGTCGAAACCATAGATGCCATCTACCTGGTTAGCATCGTCATCTTTCCAGTTGCACACCTCGAAGGGACCGTCAGGACGGTCGCTCTTTGCAATCAGACCATTGCGGTAACCCGTCTGGTCGTTGGGGAACAGGTAGTAGGTCTTCTTACCTGTGCTGTCAACTGCCAGTGCCACATCAGGTGCGTAGAGCACATCTGCCGTTCCTGCGGAATCAAAGGGCTCGCCCTTAGCATTCTTATCTACCACGAGGATCACACCGTCATAGCGCCAGTTGTTCAGACTATCGACGGATGCTGACCATACCACCTGATCGCGCCCGCAGTAGGCTGTTACCAGATCGTCGTGCGAACCATAGATATATACGCGCTGCTTTCCGGGCTGGTCTGGATCCTCAAACACGTAAGGCTCTCCGTCGGGGATATGTTCCCAGAGGGGGAGATAGGGGTTACCAACGGTGGTGAGTCCAGATTTCTCGGCCTGTGCCTGCTGGGCACAGGAGACGGTCATCATGGCGCAACAAACGGCGGCCACGGACCATGCAAGGGCTTTTGTTTTCATATCGGTTCTTATTGTGATTTGTCTATTTAATTGCTTTGATCGGTGTCTCTCCAAGGTCTATTTCCGGCTGAGGACGGAAACGGATGGTCTGCGTCTCCCAGTCCATCGACTCGATGATCGCGATAGACTCCAGACGATAGCCCTCCTCACGGAGTATGCGACCACCATTCTGTTGACCTTTCTCGATAGCAACACCGATACCAGCGACCTCTCCGCCTGCCTGAAGCACCAGGTCGATAAGTGCGTGGATGGCCTGACCGTCTGCCAGGAAATCATCGACGATGAGTACCTTCTCAGAGGCATGGAGATAGGGACGGGAGATGAAGACGTTGTTCACCTTCTTATGGGTAAACGAGTAGGCCTGCGACACGTACTTGTCGTCAGTGCTGTTGGCCGTCTCGCTCTTCTTGGCAAACACCACGGGTACGTCGTAGAGGTCGCCCAACAGGGTGGCAATGGCGATGCCACTGGCCTCAATGGTCAGTACCTTGTTCACCTCGATACCCTTAAAACGACGTTTGAACTCGTACGCCATCTGGCGCATGATGTCAATGTCAATCTGGTGGTTCAGGAAACTATCCACCTTTAGGATGTTCCCTGGTTTGATGACACCATCGACTAAAATCTTCTCCTCAAGGAAATTCATATTAATCAGGTCTTTTGTTCTCGGTATTTGAACTGCAAAGGTAAGAAAAAGAATTGATAAGACACATATATCTTCCAAAAAATTGCACAAAGACATGAAAAATGATTATCTTTGCCGCTGATATGGAACAACAGAACCAATACATCAAGCAATTCCCCGAACTTTTCAAGGGAAAGGCCATCCTTTATGTACACGGTTTCGCAAGTAGTGCACAGTCAGGATCGGTGACACGCATTCGTCAGGTGTTGCCCAGTGCGAGGGTAGTGGCATACGATATCCCCCTCCATCCTCAGGAGGCTATTACCTTATTAAATGATGTTTGCGCACAGGAGAATCCCGACCTCATCATCGGCATCTCAATGGGTGGTATGTACACCGAGATGCTGTATGGCTATGACCGCATTCTCCTGAACCCGGCTTTCGAGATGGGTGAGACGATGAAGGATCACGGTATGATCGGGGCACAACGTTTTTTGAATCCACGACAGGACGGTGTGATGGACTTTATCGTGACAAAGGCCCTGGTGAAGGAATATAAGGAGATGACCGAGCACTGTTTCTCGAAGGTGTCGCCTGAAGAACAGCGCCGTGTGTGGGGACTCTTCGGTGACGAGGATACCGTCGTGAACACCTACGGCCTCTACCGCGAGCACTATCCGACGGCTATCCGTTTTCACGGGGAGCACAGTATGAACGACCACGCGTTTATGCACTCCGTGGTTCCCGTCATCCGTTGGATCGACGACAGACAAGAGGGGCGCGAGCGCCCGATCATCTATATCGACGTGAACACGCTGATGGATAGTTGGAGGAAACCGCTGAGTTCCTCGCAGAAGACCATCCGCACATTGTTGGAGACCTACCAACTCTTCTTTGTGGCGGCGGCCCCCACAGAGTCCCAGTATTACGCAGATATCAATGCCTGGCTCTACGAATACATCAATGTGCCCGCCTACGGTCACACCGTGTTTACCAATCAAAAAAGCCTTCTCTATGGCGACTATCTGATCGACATAGAGAAGACCGAGGGAATGGCGACACTTATCCAGTTTGGTACGGATACCTTCAAGACCTGGGGTGATATCGCCGACTACTTCTCCCGTTTGGGCGGACAGTAGTTATTTAAGGCCTTCAGCCACAAGTTCTGCTATCCTGCGGGCACCCTTGCCGTCGGGGTGGATACCGTCGTCCAGCATCTTGTCGGCATCACTAGCGAAGAGCGTGTGCAGATCGATGACCTTCAGACCGTACTTCTGAGCCACTTCCTGCTGGATGGGGATCACACCATTTACGATGATCGAGTCGTTGATATCCCAACTCGTCTTGAGGGCGGGAATGGGCGTGCAGAGATAGATCAGCGGTTTGGTGGGAACAAACGCCCGTGCCCGCTTGTTCTTCTTGGCAGGCTGCTTCAGGGCGGGACAGAGCGTGGTGATCATCTGCTCCAGATCCTGTTTGAACTCCGAGGCATATTGCCAGTTCTGGGGTTTCGTATCGTTGGTACCTAATTTGATGACGACAATGTCAGGGTTGAAAGCCTGTGCGTCCTTCCACGCCAGTTCTTCCATATAGGGCATGTCACCCTTGTTCAGCAATGTGCGTCCACTCACACCGAAGTTCTTCACCCAGTAGTTCTCTCCCAGAATCTTCTGTAACTCGGCAGGATAGCCGTAGGCCGTCGCCATGTCGATGCCGTGGCCGTCGGTGATGCTGTTTCCGATACAGGCCACCTTGACGGCATTCTTCTTGGGAGCCTTCAGATGGTCGAGCCAGTTTCCTAAGTCTGTGAGCATCTGGTCGTGGTACTTGAACCAAGGACCAAAGCCGAAGCCGTGGTCACCTGTGGGATAGATATACATCGTACAGTCGTTGCCTGCATTACGCATGGCCGAATAGTACTGTATGCCGTTGGTCACTAACGGTACCAGACGGTCGTCGCTGGCCGAGATGATGATGGCAGGGGGTGTCAGGTGACGGCGCACGGCATTCTGCGTGGAATACATGTGCACCATCTTCGGATCCTTCTGATCCTCACCGAGGAAGTTACGGCACGACCAGATGTGCGATACGTTCTCGTCCATCGAAATCACAGGGTAGAACAGGATCGAGAAGTCTGGCCTTGCGTCGAAGTCGGAGAGGGTGGAGATGACTGACGAGAGATGTCCACCAGCCGAGAATCCCATGATACCCACGTCGTGGGGATTGATGCCCCATACGTCGGCGGAGTCGCGCACCGTGCGGATGCCCGTCTGCACATCACTCATGGGGATAAAACGGTTGCCCTCTGGCAGACGGTAGTTCACCACGAAATAGGCGATGCCGCGCCCGTTCAGCCAACCTGATGCTAAATAGCCCTCGTGCGAATTCGACAGCACGGAGTAGCCACCACCTGGCACACCTACGATGGCTCTGCCCGAGGGATTTACAGGTAGGTAGCACACCATCTGTGCCTTACCGTCTTCTGTCAGGTCAATCGTAAACTTGCGGGCCGTGTTCGATAGGTCCTCTTTCATTTGCGGCCATTGTGCCTGCATCGACACAGCCAACAACAGCATACTGAGAATCAGCAGTTTTCTTTTCATAAGTCTATGTATTTGATATGTTTAGAATTGCCATCTGTTGGGGATCTGACGTTCGGGCCAGAGGTGCTTGGCGTAGGTATAGCCGTAAAGTTCGAGGAGGGCCGTGAATGTCGAGAGACGCTCCTTGAAGGCTTCGTAGTCCTTGCGCTGAGGCTGTGTCCACTGCACTTCGGCGAGGGCCGACATACGGGGCAGTGCCTGATACTCCACCAACTCTTCGTTCGTGATATACTCCGTCCAGATGTTGGCCTGGGTACCGAGGATATGCTGACGGGCGGCCACGGACAGACTGTCGGGTGCAGGATCAAGGGCATAGACCTTCTCTACGGGGATAAAGCCGCTGCAACGGCTCGGCTCGAAGAGCACATCCTCCGTCTGCTGGTAGTCGAAGTAGCAGAAGGTCGTTGGCGTCATCACTACGTCGTGACCTGTTTCGGCGGCCTTCGCTCCGGGCTCCGTACCACGCCATGACATGATCATCGCATCTTGCGGAGAACCGTCGAGGATCTCGTCCCAGCCTAAGGCACGGCGATGGTAGGCGGTGAGGAAGTCGAATACGCGTTTGGTGAAGTGTGCCTGTAATGGCGAGAGCTTCGAGGTCAGTGGCTCGAATTCTTCGCTCTCTGTATTCCCTGCACCCAATGTCTTGTTCAGCGCCTGGCATTTCGGACACTCCTGCCACTTGTCCGTGGGTGTCTCGTCGCCGCCGATATGGATCACCTCCGAGGGGAAGATATCCATGATCTCCGTCAGCACGTCCTCCACGAACTCATACACCTTCGGATTGCCCACGCACAGCACGTCCTTATACACGCCCCAATAGTGGCCCACCTGATAAGGACCACCCGTACAACCGAGTTCGGGGTAGGAGGCGAGGGCCGCTAACATGTGGCCTGGCATGTCGATCTCGGGGATCACGGTGATATGACGGGCGGCAGCGTAGGCCACGATCTCACGGGCCTCCTCCTGGGTGTAACAGCCACCGTAGGGGATATGGTCGTCGAGGTCGGAGTTGGTGCCGATGATCGTGCCTGTGCGCTGGGAACCCACCGTCACGAGTTTCGGCCATTTTTTGATCTCGATGCGCCAACCCTGGTCATCCGTCAGGTGCCAGTGGAACACGTTCATGTTGTGCAGTGCGAGCAGGTCGATAAACTTCTTTACGAACGCCACAGGGAAGAAGTGGCGTGAACAGTCGAGGTGCATCCCTCGCCATGAGAATCGCGGACTGTCCGAGATCACGACAGGGTTCATGATGACCCCTTCCTTGACGGCCTTGCGTAGTGTCTGAATGCCGTAGAACACACCTGCTGCGGAACCACCCTGGATGGTGACACCACGGGCATTGACGGTCATCACGTAACCTTCCTTTTCTGTGACTTTCGGAGAGACGGCCAGTTCGATATAGCGTGTCTTCTTGGCACGCTGCGAGACGATGGGCAGGTCGTTCCATGTCACCTCCTTCAGATATTGCCTGAGGAATTCGGCTTCGCTCTGCAACTCGGCTGGTGCCAGGATCTGCACCCCCTTTTCGAGGATGAACGGTTCGCCCTTCTGTTCCACGATGCTCTGTGGCAGTGGCACCACGTTATAATTCGCAGGATCCCCCGCCAGTGCCCATAAAGGTAAGCAGGCTATAAGGTATAAGAATAAAAATCCCCGTTTCATTTTAATCTTTAATGTTTAATCTTTAATGTTGAATGTTCAAAAATGGTATTCCACAAATGCCTCCATGGCCTCGTAGCAGGCCAGGCCCAACTCGTCGTATTTCTTTGCCGTGTCGCGGTTACGGTCCTCGGCGCGCTGCCAGAACAGCCGTTCGTCGTTGCCGAGGAAAGGCGCACTCTCCATCTGACTCTGGTGGCGCAGGATGGCATTCCGCTTCTCGCGCAGTTCCTCTGGCGACATCGGCACGCACATCTCGATATCGGCGACCTCCCACTCAGCCCACGCGCCGCGGTACATCCACACGCGACAGTCACTCAGCCATTCGGCGCCAGCCTTCTTCTCTTCGTCGATGGCGGCCAGTACGGCGTCCGTACACTTCTTATGCGTGCCATGCGGATCGGCGAGGTCGGCGGCCACGAAGATCTGGTGCGGCTGGATCTCGCTCAGGAGTTCCTGGATGGGAATCACGTCGCGCTCCGACATCGGCAGTTTCTCGATCTTGCCACTCTCATAGAACGGCAGGTCAAGGAAGTGGATATGCTTGCTGTCGATGCCGTTATATTCACAGGCCAGACGCGCCTCACCACGACGGATGAGTCCCTTCAGCCGCAGGATCTGCTCGTTGTCGAGGTCACCCTCCTGCTTGTTCTTGATGAAGTTCTTCACCCACTGGTAACTGTGCTTGATCACCTCGTCGGAGCCGTTGGCGAAGATGGTGTTGAAGCCGTTGATGAAATGCATGAAACGGCGCACCTCCTCATCACCCACGGCGATGTCGCCCGAGGTCTCGTAGGCCACATGCACGTCATGCTTCTGCTGCATCAGTCTTCGGATGGTACCCCCCATCGAGATGACATCATCGTCGGGGTGGGGCGAGAAGACAACGACGCGCTTGGGGTAGGGCAGCGCGCGCTCTGGACGTGTAGAGTCATCCACGTCAGGTTTACCACCAGGCCAACCCGTGATGGTGTGCTGTAGTTCGTTGAACACCTCGATGTTCACCAGTCCAGCCTGTCCGTCAAACTCCTCCACGAGGTGTCCGAGACCGTTATCCACATAATCCTTTGTAGAAAGTTTCAACAGCGGTTTGCCGACCTTCTTGCAGAGGTCGATCACTTGCCGACGCAATGCATGGTCGGGCATCCGGATGGTTGATGTAAGATTCAGGTTCATATCGTTTAGGTCTTTGAATTGATGAATGATCCCTTTCAGGGTACAAAGATACGAAAAATAATCAATAATGTGAACAACATATCAGAAATTTTCGTATATTTGCACCATCAAAAGAAAGTTTAACTAAACACCATCAATTATGAGAGTAGGTATTCCCAAGGAGATTAAGAACAACGAGAACCGCGTGGGCATGACCCCTGCGGGAGTGGCAGAACTGACGCGTCGCGGTCATGAGGTCCTGGTGCAGCATACGGCTGGTGAGGGCAGTGGCTTCAGCGACGACGAGTATGTGAAGGCTGGTGCCAAGATCCTGCCCGCCATCGAAGACGTGTATCGCGAGGCGGAGATGATCGTGAAGGTGAAGGAGCCCATTGAGCCCGAATATGCGCTGGTGCGCAAGGGACAACTGCTGTTCACCTATTTCCATTTCGCATGCGAGAAGGAACTGACGGATGCCATGCTCAAGAGCGGTGCCGTCTGTCTAGCCTACGAGACGGTGCAGTTGCCCAACGGCTCACTGCCCCTGTTACAGCCGATGAGTGAGGTGGCAGGTCGCATGGCCACGCTCAACGGTGCCTATTACCTGCAAAAAACTAAGGGTGGCAAGGGTAAACTCATCAGCGGTGTGCCTGGTGTATCGCCCACAAGAGTATTGGTACTCGGTGGCGGTGTCGTCGGAGAGGCTGCCGCACGGATGGCCGCTGGCATGGGCGCAGAGGTGACGATCACCGATGTGTCGCTGCCTCGTCTGCGCCAACTCGATCTCGAGACACCTGCCAATGTGCATACGCTCTATTCCTCTGAGCACAACATCCGCCAACAGTTGCCGACGGTCGATATCGTCGTTGGTTCCGTGCTCGTACCAGGCGACAAGACGCCCCATCTGATCACCCGCAACATGCTGAAGCTGATGGAGCCGGGCACCGTGCTCGTCGATGTGGCCATCGACCAGGGTGGCTGCTTCGAGACCTCGCGGCCCACCACCCACAGCGAACCCGTCTATACCGAGGAGGGCATCGTGCACTATTGCGTGGCCAATATCCCTGGTGCCGTACCCAACACTTCGACGCTGGCACTGACCAACGCCACCCTGCGCTATGCCATTGCCCTCGCCGACAAGGGTTGGCAGAAGGCCTGCAAGGATGATCCTGCATTGGCCAAGGGTCTGAACATCGTTGAGGGCAAGGTCGTCTTCAAGGCCGTCGCCGATGTCTTCGGCCTTCCCTACGAACCTGTCGCCCTCTAACCGAACCAGGGCACAATGGTGCCTGTCCCCTTCTACGTGCCCAAACACACAATTAGAAAAAATAAAATACGAAAAATGCTGCCATGCTGCCACAGACAATCATAACTACCTATAAATAAAGGAGATAATGGGTGGTGGTAGCGTGGTGGGAGATGGCGGCATCTGAATCATTATGTGATATTTCCATTAAAAAAGGCCTAAAAATTTGGAAATCTGCGCAAATTGTTGTACCTTTGTAAGGCGAAATTCAAAGGTATAATAATAAAAACCATCACGCGATACCTGCATGGGGCAAAGACTATCGTCATTTGGCCATGCTCGATAACGAATAATCACTGAGAATCCGTTTTCTAAGGCAGAAAACGATGTTTTCCCCCTTAGAAAACACTGTTTTCGCACTGAGAAAACGCTATTTTCGCAGTCAGGAAACAAGTACGCCCCCAATGAGACAGAAGGAGAATGGCCTGGCCTCTTGAAAAAAGAGCCCCCCATTGTGCCCCCAAGGCGCCTCCTATTTCAGTTTCTTGAACTCCTTGCGGGCGTCGGCCATATCCTTAAGGAATTCCTCGCAGGCATGCAGACGGGCATAACTGGCGGCTGCCAGCATGCGCGAGGCATCGACATCACTCTGCCAGTGGTAGCCAGCGATCACACGGCTCTGCCCCCACTCATATCCTAACTTGAACAACTCGTTCTGGGCATCGGGGTTGATCTCACAGAGCAGCAGGGCCATACCCCATCCTCTGACCGTGTGGCCTGAGGGATACGACCCCGTCTCACGCAGTTCCTCTTCATCGCCAGCGAAGAGTGTCGGTTCGTTGAATCTCACGTAAGGACGCATACGCCCGTAGGTGGCCTTGGGCTTCGAGGCACTCAGGCGAATGGTCATCATAGCACGATGGAGCACCTTGAAGATGGCCGGGGTCTTCTCCTTGGAGATCTCCATGCCAAAGGCGGGACTGAACAACTTAACCATGTCTGCCGTTTCGAATACCACCTCGTTGATAGCCTTCTGGGCACGGGCAGAGTCGAGGCGCTGCGCCTTGCCCCAGTAGTACTGGTTGATGTCATGGGCGAACTGCGTCGTTCCTGGCTCCGGAGGGGCAGGCAACCAATAGACAGCGTTGGGTACCTCCTCGACCGTCAGGTACAACTGATCGATGGATGGTTTGTACTGGGGTTCCGTCTGTGCGGTAACGGTGATGTAGCCGGTCATCAGGATGACTGTCATCAGGATTGTAGATTTCTTCATTGTCAGATAGTTTTAGTGATTATCTTCATCATGCCCCCGTAGATTATTCGTCCTGCTCTTTCATGCCGCAGCCACTGTGGAACTCGTCCACCAGATTGATGGAATAGGCCTCTTCGCGGGATACCTCCGTTTTGGTCCAGTCGATTTCCCCCTCATGCCCTGCATAGTCGCTGATGCGTACGGAACAGAGATAGCCTTCGTCGTTGCGGGTGTAGGCGCTGCAGCCCGACATGGCGATGCGGTTGCGCTCCTGCTGCCCCTGCTTGGAAACGATATGGCACCATTCGATGACGCAGGTCTTGCCGTCGTCGATAATGGTCTCGTAACGCATGCCCACACAGGCGGGGATGTAAGTGGCCAGACCATAGCCGAAGCGGTGGGCATTACGCGACATCTCCTCCTTGGGGAGGATGGGCGTACCCCAAGGGTCGTATCCGCCGACGATGCATTCATCGGCAAAGGCCGCGTGAATCTTGTCCGGGTTGCAGTAAGGCGCATGGTGGAGGGCTTCGTAATAGGCCCGCATGGCCCCTGTCAACAGACCAGGGTCGCCCATCTCGTAATGTGCCGGCTTGAAGATGGGCTTACGATAAGGTGTCAGCCCTGGCACAAAGGAGTAGTGGGTGTACATCCTAACCTCTTCCAGAAGAGAAGGGGTGCGGAGATCCGTAATGACAAAGAAGGGTACTTCCTCAATGGCTCCATCCACCACGAACTTGAACACGCCTTCCAAGGCGATCCGTCCGCCGCCGATGGTCTGGAAGACCGGTGTAAAGGTGGCCGATGTGGCATTGAACTTGGTTAGGAAACCCTCAGCGAAGGAACGTATATCCTCAAGACCTTCAAATCGGCCGTACGGTGCATCGACAGCCGGCTGTTCATCCCAGAACAGTTTTTTCTCACGGAACAGGGCGGCCACCTCGTCACCCTTTCCAGCGCAAAGGGCATTAACAAACGCCAGATCGGGTGTGTTCGTCCGGATATTCTGAGGCATATACTGATAGAGACGTTCCAGGTTACAGGGCTTACGAACTGGCAAAGACTCTTTAACACCCTGTCCATGCCCCGCGATGGCGATGAGGGCGAACAATGTGATAATGAAAGATTTCTTCATATTCTTTTTATTATATTCCAAAACTTAGTGAGGACTATACCAGTATCACGCCGTGTTGCTTCTTGCCGTCCATCATGATCTTCAGGGGCTTCTCGAAGCGGACGTGGCGCACGTACTCCGTCTCTTCGATGGCGGGGAGGGCGTCGAGGATGGACTGTTGGAAGAGGCCGTCGCCCGTGAAGGTGTTGATGGTGAAGTAGCCGACACCGAACGAGGTGAGGTTCTGGAAGAAGTGGGTGCCCTGTGAGGGATCGACGTGGTAGTTCTTCAGGGCCGTCTCGACGATGACGCGGGCGGCACTGATATGCGGCCATTTCACGGGGATGCCCAGCCAGTAGTCGCTGGAGCCCCAGCGGCCCGGTCCTATCAGGACATAGTTCTTGTTCTCGTTCAGGAACTTGCGGTTGATCTGTTCGATCTGGTCAGCGATCATCGGATTGTTCACGGCCGTGAAGTCGTCGCCAGCCTTCACATAGACCACATCGGTGACATCCTCAGAGATACCGTGGCCCAGCGAGTTGTAGGAGCGTAACAGACACTGCTCGTCAGGGATGGCCTCGAGATCCTCGTCGAGCACCTGTTTGCTATCGACGATGGGACGGATCTGCAGGAGGTAGAAAGTGCCCGTGCGGTCGTCGTTGAGGTTACAGGCGAACTCGATCTCCACGGGGCGCTTCATCTCGTCGGAGCCGAGTTTCTGCACCATCTGGAGAATCTCGGGCAGTGGGAAGATGCCGTGCTGGAGCACACCCGTAAAGGAGATCACCTTACGACCGCCCTCATAAATACCGTCTCGGATGATCTGGTCTGTGGGGTCGTAGGTCGAGGCGATAAAGGTGAGGGCCCCGTCCTCGGCAGCCTGTTTCACGCGTACTTTTTTAATATTAAAGCCGTCATCCACCTTGAAGTCGTCGCCGATATGCGTCATGTCGAGGGCATAGAAGCGCGTCTGCGTCTCACTGAGTGCTGTCTCCATCTCACTCATCTGGAGCACCTGCGTGGGGTGATAGGGTGAAACACGCAGCGTCTGTCCGCCATCGACGATGTATTTGCCCAGTCCGAGGGCTAGCGAGGCGATACCCTCGTCGGCCGTTTCCTCACCGATAGGGTAGTAGTTCAGTGAACGGAGTACACCCGAGAAGTTCGGATAGTAGAGGTCGCCGTACTGCTTGCCCACTACCTCCTGCAGGATTACCGCCATCTTCTCTTGGTCGATGACGTTCTCCGTGGCCAGCATATAGGCCTTCGAGTCTTTGTAATACACAGAGGCATAGACGCCTTTGATGGCACAGGCCATCATCCGTAGCATCTCGTACTTGTCCTCCAGATAGGGGATCATATAGGTAGAATAGATGCCCGCAAACGGCTGGTAGTGGGAGTCTTCGAGCAGCGACGATGAGCGCACGGCGATGGGTGACTTCACGGCATCGAAGAACGTGAAGAAGTCGGCAATCAGCGAGTCGGGCAGTTGCGCTCGCATGAAATGTTGCAGGATCTCCTCGTCCGAAGCATCGCTGAGGGCGATGGGGTAGAGGTTGTTCTTCTCCATGAACTCGTCGAAGAAGTCGGTACAGAGCACCACGGTCTTGGGGATGGTGACCTGAGCGTTCTCATACTGGTTGAGTTCCGTATGGCGTTTGATGATGTTGTCGAGGAAGGCCAGACCACGGCCCTTGCCGCCCAGCGATCCCTCACCGATACGGGCGAAGTGGCTGTAGGCATCGAACTTCAAACGGTCGAACACGGCCACCACACCGATGTTCTTCATGCGACGGTACTGTACGATGGCGTCGAAGATAATCTGACGGTGGGCATCGACATCCTGAAGTTTATGCCACGTGACGTGTTTCAGGAAGGCCGACACGGGGAAGATGGCACGGGCACAGAGCCAACGGCTCATGTGGTTGCGCGACACGTGGTAGAGCATGGAGTCGTTGGGGATCTTGAAGATGATGTCCTGCAACTCCTTGAGCGACGACACGCGGGCTACCTCCTCCTTGGTCTTCGGATCACGGAAGATGAAGTCGCCGAAGCCCATGTGCTCCTCCATCAGATGGTGGAGATCGACGTTCATCTTCGTGGAGTTCTTATCAATGAAGTGGAAGCCCTCTGCCTTGGCTTTGGCAGCGTTGAGGGTCTCTTTCGATTCGAGGATCAGGGGCACGTACTCGTCGCGGCGGCGGATCTCACGAAGCAGTTTCAAGCCAGCCTCGGGATCACCTTCCTCGACATGCGAGAGGCGTCCTGGTACGATCTTCATCGGGAAACGGGTGTCGGAGATCACACCTAAGGTATTGTCGTGATACTTCTCGTAGATTGCCATCGCTTCCTCGTAGTTCGTGGCGAGCACCACCTTGGGGCGGCCGCGCTTTCTCTGGGCAGCGGCGTGGGGGTTCAGGGCCTCCGTCGAGAAACGCTTCGACTGCGCGAGGATATAGTTATAGAGGTTGGGCAGCACACTGGAGTAGAAACGGATGTTATCCTCCACGAGCAGAATCATCTGCACACCCGCCTCGCGGATGTCGTGGTCGATGTTCATCTTGTCCTCCAACAGTTTGATGATCGACATGATGAGGTTGGTGTTGCCCAGCCAGCAGAACACGTAGTCGAACACTGACATATCCTCGTCCTGAATGCGCTTGGTGATACCGTGCGAGAACGGCGTCAGTACCACGCAGGGGATATTGGGGTGCTCGACCTTGATCTCGCGGGCCACGGTAAACGCGTCGTTGTCGGCATTACCAGGCATACAGATCACGAGGTCGATGTCCGTGGTGTGGAGCACCTCGTTGGCCTCCTCCGTCGTCGATACCTGTGTAAAGGTGGGTGGGTAGCGCATACCCAGTTCCATATACTCGTCGAAGATCTTCTCATCGATGCGGCCGTCATCCTCGAGCATGAAGGCGTCGTAGGGGTTGGCGACGATGAGCACATTGAAAATGCGACGCGTCATCAGGTTGACGAACGACACATCCTTCAGGTAGAATTTATTCCACTCCTGTGGTATTTTGCTGACTTCTTCCATATCTGCTGCAAAGATAAAAAAAATCCCTGAAAGTTCATCGTGTTTCAATCTTTTTTCTTAACTTTGCACCCAAATAGACTATAAATATGAAGAAGCTGTTGTGCTTTATTTGTCTGATCATGTTGACGCTGACTTCTTCGGCGCAATATCATAATCCAATCATTCCAGGCTTTCATCCCGACCCCAGTATCTGCCGTGTGGACGATGATTTTTACCTGGTGAACTCCTCGTTCCAGTATTTCCCAGGCATTCCCATTTATCACTCGAAGGATTTGGTGAACTGGGAGCAGATCGGCAATGTGCTCGACCGTGAGTCGCAGGTGCCGCTGAAGTGGGCTAATTCGTGGATAGGCATCTTCGCACCCACTATCCGTTATTATAATGGGCTGTTTTACGTGGTCTCCACGAATATAGGCAATGGTGGTAACTTCATGGTGACAGCCAAGGATCCGAGGGGACCTTGGAGCGAGCCCGTCTGGTTGGAACAGTTGGGTATCGACCCGTCGCTCTGGTTCGAGAACGGCAAATGTTATTTAGTGGGTAATCCTGACAATACCATCATGCTCTGTGAGATAGATCCGAAGACGGGTAAACAGTTGACACCAAGCAAACCGCTGTGGCAGGGCATGGGCATGCGCTATCCCGAGGCGCCACATATCTATAAAAAAGACGGCTGGTACTATCTGTTGCTCTCAGAGGGCGGAACGGAGATCGCCCATAGTATGACGATCGCCCGCAGTCGGAATATCTACGGACCGTATGAGCCCTATCCGCACAACCCCCTCTTCACGCATTGTAACGTGAAGGGACAGGAGAGTCAGATTCAGGCTACTGGGCATGGAGATTTCGTGCAGGCGAAGGACGGTTCGTGGTGGATCGTGTTCTTAGGCCATCGCCACTATGGCATCAACTACCACCATCTGGGCCGTGAGACCTTTCTGGCTCCTGTAGAGTGGAAGACAGGACAGTGGCCTGTGGTGAACGGTGGGGAACCTATCGACACGCTGATGAACGGCAATCCCCTTGGTGTGCCCCAGCAGTCGCAGAAGCGGCATATCCGCACCGACTTTGACAAACCCCTCGGACCAGAGTGGGTGTATCTGCAGAATCCGGACTCCAGCAAGTACCAGATACGTTTAGGCAGACTACAGTTGGTCTGCTCGCGAGGGAAACTGTCGAAGAATGATCGTCCTTCGTTTGTAGGGCGCCGTCAGGAGAGTCCGAATATCGTGGCAGAGACGTTCCTAAATTTCGAAGAGGGACTGCCCAGGGATGAGGCTGGTATGACGGTATATCAGATGTTCGACGGTCATGCGGACATCTCCCTGCGTCCGATGAACGAGAAGACACAGGTGGCTGTCAAGTATCAGTTGAAGAATGTGGAGAACATCATGGCCACTGCAGAGATCGATGGCTATTCGGCCTACCTGAGGATCAGGAGTGACGGTATGCATTACTGGTTTGACTATTCCGAGGACGGGAAGGTGTATAAGACGCTGACATCAATTGACAGTTCGATGCTGAGTTCAGAGGTGGTAGGCGGATTTACGGGTGTTGTCATCGGACTGTACGCCGTGGAGAATAATACGTCGGAGGCGTATGGGCGGTCATTCGCGCTGTTTGACTATTTCGACTATCAGGAACAATAGACATTAAACATTTAATATTAAACACTAATCATTAAACATTAAAAACTTAAGATTATGAAAAAGTATTTAGCAGAGATGGTGGGCACGATGGTGCTCGTGTTGATGGGCTGCGGTGTCGCAGTGAGTTTGGGTTGTGATCCGGTGAACAATATCCCCGCTGTGGTGGGAACGGCGTTTGCCTTCGGACTGGCTGTCGTGGCGATGGCTTATACGATTGGCGGCATCAGTGGTTGCCATATCAATCCCGCCATCACCCTCGGTGTGTTCCTGAGCGGACGCATGAGTGCCAAGGACTGTGGTATGTATATGCTGTTCCAGGTGATCGGTGCTTTCATCGGTAGTCTGTTGCTTTACATCCTGACGGAGAATGTGCCTGGCCTGGAAGGTACGGGTGCCAATGACCTGCAGGTCAATGTGTCGATGCTGGGTGGTCTGCTCGCTGAGATTATCTTCACCTGTGTCTTCGTGCTCGTCGTACTGGGCGCAACGGCCAAGACCAATGGTGCCACCAACAACTTCGCAGGTCTGGCCATCGGTCTGTCGCTGATCCTGGTTCATCTGGTGTGCATCCGTTACACAGGTACGTCTGTGAACCCAGCCCGTTCGATTGCTCCTGCAGTCTTCCAGGGAGGAACCGCACTGACTAACCTCTGGATCTTCATCGTTGGTCCGTTCGTGGGTGGCGCCTGCGCTGCTGGTATCTGGAAACTGATTGACGTCAACGAGAAATAAATGAACAGTAATACGTACCTTAGCCCGACATTATTATAATAATGAGGATAAGGGAAGCGTATATAGTACTCCTGCTGTGCGCTTGTTTGTCGACAAGCGCACAGCAGATGATACGGGGGCACGTCACGGACGAGCGATCGGGCGAGGCGGTGCCTTCCGTTAGTGTTCAGTATAAGGGACACGGTATAGGCGTGGTCGCAGATATTGATGGCAACTATGCGATCACCCGTCATCAGGGATGGGTGCTGACGTTCAGTGCCGTAGGTTATGTGCCAACCACGGTGATGGTGAACACGAATGTGAAGGGCACCTGTAACGTGACGATGAAAGCCGACAACACACTGTTGCAGGAGGTGACCGTCAAGGCCAAGCGCAGTCGCTATCGCAGGAAGGATAATCCGGCAGTGGCAATGATGAGAAAGGTGATTGCGGCCAAGAAACGTTCCGACCTCAGCAACTATGACTATTACCAGTACAATAAATACCAGAAGCTGACCCTTGCCCTCAATAACATCACTCAGGAGCGGATGGAGAATCCGAGGAACAAGAAGATGCGCTGGCTGATGAACCAGATTGAGACGTCTCCTTACAATGGAAAGATGGTGCTGCCGTTCTCGTTGGATGAGACGGTCTCGCAGAAGATCTATCGTAAGGATCCCCATAGCGAGAAGACGATTATTCTGGGCACTCGTTCTGAGGGTATCAACCATGTTGTCCAGACGGGTGATGCCGTCAACGAGGTCATTAAGGATGTCTTTACGGACATTGACATCTATGATAACCATATCCGTTTCCTGCAATATCAATTCACCAGTCCCATAGGCGACGGAGCCATTTCCTTTTACCGTTACTATATCATTGATACACTCTATGTGGGGAGAGACAAATGCTTCCATCTGCATTTCCTTCCGAACAACGCCCAGGATTTTGGCTTCCGTGGCGACCTCTATGTCATGGCCGACTCCAGTTGGCTGGTCAAGCGCTGTGAGATGACGATTCCCAGGAAGAGCGACGTCAATTTCGTGGATAACATGCAGGTGGTGCAGGAGTTCAGTCGTCTGCCTAATGGGGAGTGGGTGCTCACGACCGATGACATGTTCACGGAGCTCAAGTACTTGGATTTCATGGAGTCGTTTACGATGACGCGCAACACCCGCCTGACGGATTTCTCTTTCGAGGAGATCCCCAATTCCCTGTTTAAGGGCAAGGCCGACGAGGTGAAGACGGCAGGTGCCCAGTCGCGCAGCGAGGCTTTCTGGACGCAGAACCGTCAGGTGACACTGACCAGAAGTGAGGCTAACATGGAGAAGTTCGTGAAAGATCTGGAGAAGATCAAGGGCTATAAATATATCCTCACGGCCATAAAGATCCTCACGGAGAGCTTTATAGAAACGGGTACGAAAAATCATCCCAGTAAGGTGGACATAGGACCCGTGAACACCTTCATCACCTCCAACTTCATCGATGGTCTTCGGACGCGCCTGTCTGCACAGACCACGGCCAATCTCGACTCCAATCTCTTCCTCAAGGGCTATATAGCTAGAGGATGGCGCTCTCACAAGACCTATTACAGCGGAGAGGTCACATGGTCGTTCAACAAGAAGGAATATATGCCCCACGAGTTCCCGATACGAACGCTGACGGTCTCTTCTACCTATGATGTGATGTCACCCTCTGACAAATACCTGCTGGCGGATAAGGATAATGTCTTCACGGCACTCAAATGGGCCGACACCAAGAAGATGATGTTCTATAACAGCCAGTCGGTCACGGCCCAGCGCGAGGAAGTTTGGGGGCTGCGTACCACCGTCTCATTGAAGACTGAGGAGAACGAGGCTGCGGGTGACCTCTATTTTATTCCAATGTCAGAGTCTGTTGACGATCCCTTGGCATCCCGCAAGATTCGTACTACGGAACTCCGCGCCGAGTTGCGCTATGCGCCTGGTGAGACATTCATCAAGAACAAGAAACGACGCTGGAATATCAACCGTGATGCTCCCATCATCACGCTCGCCCATACCACGGGTATCAAAGGATTGCTTGGTGCCGACTATGCCTATAACTATACGGAACTGTCCGTCTTCAAACGGTTCTGGCTCAGTTCGTGGGGAAAGTTCGATGTCCATGCCAAGGGCGGCATCCAGTGGAATCAGGTGCCATTCCCCTTGCTCATCATGCCAGAGACCAATCTCTCCTACCTCGTACAGAACTATACTTTCGAGGCTATCAATAACATGGAGTTCCCCATGGATCGTTTTGCCAGTCTGTATCTGAACTGGGACATGAACGGCAAGATATTCAACCGTATCCCCCTGTTGAGAGAACTGAAATGGCGTGAATGGGTCTCCGTGAGGTGTCTGTGGGGTGGTTTGTCTGATAAGAACAATCCCCTGCTGGCAGAGAATGCAGGCAGTCCGTTGCTGATGTATTTCCCTGACGGCTGCTACGTCATTGACCCCCATCATCCCTATTGGGAGATATCCTTGGGTGTGCATAATATCTTCAAATTCTTCCAAGTGGAATATGTCAGGCGCATGAACTATAACTATCTGCCTACGGCACATAAGCATGGTGTGCGCTTCCGCATCAAATTGTCTTTCTAACATCATTAGGAATATGGCATTCTTCGTATTAGCAGATCCTCAGGATATCACCCGTGCAGGGTTGATGTTTCTCTGTGAGAAACAGGCTGTTGACTATCATCAGGCAGCAGATAAGACAGAACTCATCGAACAGTTGAAGGCACATGGCGATGCCGTGGTGATGCTCGACTATACACTCTTTGATATCAATGATATCGACGAACTGGAGATCCTGCACGAGCGTTTTCCGTTGGCACACTGGATCCTGTTCAGTTTCGATCTCTCGACCGATTTCGTACGTCGTGCTATAGCCGTGAGTTCGCAGTTCAGTGTGCTGCTGAAAGACTCCTCCCTGGCGGAGATCCGTGAGTGCATCCAGTATGCGCTCCGTCGTCAGCGCTATATCTGTCAGCGTATGACGGAGATCCTGCTGGCCCCCGTCGCACAATCCACTGATGAGATGCGACTGACAAAGACAGAGACGGAAATCCTGAAGGATATAGCCTTGGGAATGACTACCAAGGAGATAGCCGATAAGCGCTTCTCCAGTTTCCATACGGTGAATACCCATCGCAAGAATATCTTCCGTAAGATAGGCGTGAACAATGTGCACGAGGCCACGAAATATGCCCTGCGGGCAGGACTGGTGGATTCAGCTGAGTACTATATCTAAGTGTCAGATTGAAAAAAAACTTGATAATTGTTTGTGCAAACAGATAATTTGTATTATCTTTGCAAACAACAAATACTGATGAATAATGATGAAACGTCTATTTCTAACCTTTTCCCTTGTCTTGGCGTGCTGTCTTCTGGCCAGTGCCGCCATGATCCCAGACATGAAGTTCCGTCGTCTGGATACCCGTGAAGGTTTGTCAAATTCTATGGTAAGTAGTATCCTGCGTGACTCTCAAGGGTATATGTGGTTTGGTACTGGCTATGGACTGAACCGTTACGACGGCTATCGCTTTAAGGCTTATTTCTCTTACGATAAGGACACCACCACACTCCGTAACAACCGAGTTGATGAGATACAGGAGGCGCACGATGGTTTGCTCTGGCTGAAACAGGGTATGAACTATTCCCTCTATGACCCAAGGACGGAGAAGGTGGATCGTAATCCTGGCCGTTGGCTCAATACGCAGGGTATCAAGGGCGGCATTGAGAGCCTTCATCTCGATTCGAAGAAGAACTACTGGGTCAAGACGTACGAGGATGGTTTTTATTACTTAAATCCGGAAACGAAGAAGGTTACCCATATCCCATTCGGCTACGGCCCCGACAATTTTAACAAGGAATTTGGCGTGTCTGCCTATGCTGAGAGCAATGAGGGTATGATCCTTGTCTCTACCTATGGAGAACTGATGTGCATTAATGGGGAACGTGGAAAAGTGTTGTGGAAGGAGGATTATGTGAAACGTACCCTTGATGCCTATAACGACTACTGGGTAACAGTCGATAAGGATCAGAATATCTGGGTTATCACCCATTCCACAGGTACTTATATCTACATGAGAGCTGAGAAACGATGGTACTCTACGCTCACAGAACTGATGAAGGCCAAGGGCTTTGAGAATGTGCCTGAGGATATTCTTGTATGGGAGGTCTGCTACGATGCGAAAGGCTTGCTTTGGGTAGCCACGGACCACTTAGGTGTACTTCTGTTGGATTTCAAGAACAAGGAATGGCGGCAGTTCACGAATGTGAAGGGAGATGAGACCACGTTGCCCGATATCACCATCAAACATCTCTACTTAGACCAGATGGGGCGTATGTGGCTGGCCAGTTACAAGAATGGTGTGGCCATGTGCTCCGAGGCTCTGTCTAACTTCAAAAGCCTGGCAGTGGGTGATATCAATGCCATTACGGAAGATCAGCAGGGCTATTATTGGCTGGGTCGCAATGATGGCGGTATCATCAAGATGGATCCGAAGACGCTGGAACCTGTGGAGACATTCACCAAACAGAGTTTGGGTGTGCCCAGTGACATCATCGTAGGCAGTTATGCCTCCAAGGACGGTAGCCTGTGGTTTGGCACTTACGAGGGCGGCCTGCTTAAATACAAGGATGGGCACTGGTCAAACTTCAGGGCTTCAGACCCGAATAGCGCTTTTGGTACGAATAATATCTGGGGCATTACAGAAGACAAGTGGGGACATATATGGGTAGGTGTGCTTGGTGGCGGTGCCGTGCGTATTGACAAAAATACCGGTCAGCAGCGCTCCTTCACGACAGAGAACTCCGACTTGAAGACCGTTTGGACCAATAGTATCTCAACAGGCTCCAATGGTTGGATCGTACTTGGCAACTCTGAATATTATGCCCTCATCCATCCAGGAAACTTTAAAGTCATTAATGGCACCTTCCCCGAGGATAATGACATGAAAGCCATTACCGTCTCCACAGCCACCACACAGGCGGTCATCGACAGTCGCGGTCTTCTGTGGCAGTGCTCTCCTTCAGGCGTGGTCATTTACGACCGCAAGACAGGTCAGAAGACCCTTCTGGATATGAAGTCGGGCCTTCACGGTTCGAATGTCGTCGCCGTTACTGAGGATACCCGTCGTACGATGTGGATCGCTACCGATCATGGCGTCTCAAATATTACCCCATATAAGCAGGACGATGGTTCGTGGAATTTCACGATCCGCAGTTTCAACGACCGTGATGGACTGCAGCCTGGCCCCTTCAACCAGCGTGCTATCTATTGTTCACGTTCAGGAGAACTGCTCTTGGGCGGTCAGGATGGACTGGATATCATCAGCACCCTGAAACTCGGTGATGGTGACAATAAGGAACGGCCGGTCTTCAGTGGTCTTGTGCTCTTTGACCATGAAGTGGAGGTGGGCGAGAAGATCGATGGGCGCGTCATCCTTGATCTGGCTCTGGATCTTCAGCGTAGCATCAGTCTTTCCTATGCCCAGAACCAGTTCACCATCCACATGGCTTCGAATAATGGAGGTGTCAACAACAGCACCCGTTTTATCTATCAGTTGGAGGGCTTCAACGATAAGTGGATCAAGACCACGGCTGCCAACCCTGATATCACCTACATGTCACTGCCTCCAGGCAGTTATACGCTCTGTGTCCGTATGCTGAAGGACGATGGCACGATGGGTGAGGTGGAGAGTCGGCTGGAGATCACCATCGGCTCCCCGTGGTACAGTTCGTGGTGGGCATGGTGCTGCTACGTACTGTTGGCTGCCTTGTTGCTCTTTGTATGGAGCCGTATGGGCCAGTGGCGAAAGACGTGGCGTGAGCATCGTGAGCAGCGCAGGATGGAGAAGTCGGTATCTCAGCCAGTGGAGGATAAGCCTGAAGACGATGGTGTCGAAGAGGCAGTGCTGATGGATGACGAGGAGGCTTGATCAGGCTTTTTGAGTGTCAGAAATACTTTTTTCATAGAAAAAGTTTGTCAGTTTCGTGAAATTTGCCTAAATTTGTCGCGAAATAGAACCTAAAGCTTTTTTATGAAGAAATTTCTGATATCATTGCTGGTGGGATGCTGCCTCGCTGCAAGTGCAGGTAACACGTTGATACCTGATATGAAGTTCCGTCGTCTGGATACGCGCGATGGTCTGTCGAACTCCACGATTAACTATCTGTTCCAAGACTCCAAAGGTTATGTTTGGATAGGTACTTCCTACGGTCTGAACCGCTACGACGGCTACCGTTTCCGTACCTTCTATTCCGACCCCAATGACACGACGACGCTGCGTAACAACTATGTCGATCAGATCTGGGAGGATGTCGAAGGTAACCTCTGGCTGAAACAGGGCATGAACTTCAGTGTCTTTGACCCTGTCACGGAGAAGGTGACCCGTAATCCTGCCGCCCTTCTTCGCAAGTGGGGCGTCAAGAGTGGTATCGACCGTTTCTTCATCGATTCCCAGAAACGCATCTGGGTGAAGAGCTATGATGAGGGCCTCTATTGCTTCCATCCAAAAACCAAGACGATGACGCTGATCAAATACGGCTATGGCGAGAATGAGTTCCCCAAGGAGTTCTGGGTTCAGAGCTTTGCTGAGTGGAGTGGAAAACTGCTGATCACCTCCAGCGATGGCGACCTGATGTGTGTTGATGGCAACAAGGGTAAGGTATTGTGGAAGGATACCTATATGCGTGAGAACGGTGGACAACCCAGTCAAGCCTACTATGTCTATGTGGATAAGCACAGTAACTTCTGGGTGCTTTCAACAACCGTGTTTGTCTTCGATCAGAAGCAGAAGAAATGGTATAATTCCCTCAATGGCTATCTGACATCCCTTGGTATTGAGGCTCTGCCTGATCCCTTGCAGATATGGGACGTTGCGATGGACCAGCGCGGATGGATCTGGTTGGCCACCGACCACTATGGTATCTTCGTCATCAATCCGGAGACCAAAGAGGTCAAGCAGTTCGTCAATAACAAGTTTGATAATACGTCGCTCAGCGAGAATACGGCCAAGCGCCTGATGGTTGATAAGAACGGCAGTATGTGGATCGGTGCCTATCGTAATGGCTTGAACCAGTATATTGAGAAGATGATGGGCTTCAAGACCATTGAGATCGGCGATATCAACACGACCACCGAGGATACGGATGGTAACTATTGGTTTGGTACTGATAACCGTGGTATCATCAAATATGTGCCTGAGACGGGTGAGACGGATATCTTTGACAAGGCCCGTTGTGGTTTTGCCTCCGATATTATGGTGGCCAGTTGTAGTGCGAGGGACGGTTCTGTGTGGTTCGGTACCTATAACGGTGGACTGGTCCATATTGCCAATGGTCATGCCACTAATTATCTTGCTTCGAATGCAGAAGACGGTTTGCAGAACAATAATGTCTGGTCAGTCACGGAAGATAAGTGGGGCGACATCTGGATGGGTACCTTAGGTGCTGGTGTGCAGCGTCTGAACGTCAAAACGGGTAAGTTTAAGGCGTGGAACTCCAGTGTTGGTAATTTCCCAGAGAACTTCATGACCTCTGCTGCATGGATCCAAAAGGGTTGGCTGATAGTTGGTCACTCGAACTTCTATTCCTTCATCAACCCAGTGAGTGGACAGGTAAAGAATGATACCATCCCCGTCATCCCGGGACAGCCTGTAGCCATGGCTTCAACGGTCACTGTGATGGAGGATAGCCGTGGTCTGATATGGCATGGCTCCACCTCAGGCTGTTGTATCGTGGATAAGAAAACAGGCCATCAGACACTGCTCGATATGAATACAGGTCTCTTTGGATCCAGTGTCGTTGGTATAGCAGAGGATAATCTCCATACGATGTGGGTTGTCACGGAGCATGGCATATCCAATGTCATTCCAAAGAAGGGCGAAAATGGTGAGTGGACGTTTACCGTTCGTAGTTTCAGTAGTAAGGACGGCTTGCAGGACGGCCCCTATAACCAGCGTTCCATCAGTCGTACACACGACGGTCTGATTCTCGTGGGTGGTCTTGGTGGTGTTGATGTTATTAATCCCAAGCTCCTGACGAATGTCGGTAATAAGGAGCGCCCCATCTTCAGTGGCTTGAAACTCTTTGGCCAGCAGATGGGCGTCGGACAGAAGTACGACGGCCGTGTGATCCTCGATGAAGCACTCGATGCCAATCCCGAGCTCACGCTGCGTTACGACGAGAACCAGTTTACCATCCAGTTGGCCACCGATAAGGGTGAGATGCATAACCCCTCCCGTTTCATCTATATGTTGGAGGGCTTCAGTGACAAGTGGATCGCCACGGAGGAGAACAACCCCAACATCACCTATATGTCTCTGAAGCATGGCAACTACGTCCTCCATGTCAGAATGTTGAACGACGATGGTACGATGGGTGATATCGAATCGACGCTGAAGATCACCATCACCCCGCCGCTCTTGCGTAACCGCTGGCTGCTGCTGACATTCCTCCTCTGTGTTGGAGGAGGCGTATGGTTCTGGCGTCGCCGCTTCCTGCAGAAGCATGAGGAACAGTCAGAACTTGAGGATATCCGCAGAGAAGTGGAGAAGAAGCAATGGATGAACGAGATGCTCACTAAGATGCGCGCCAAGAAACAGAATGCTGAGGAGGAGAATGTCGAAGCTGAGACAGATAACTGGAATATGCACCCCAGCGCGCTCCATAAGACGTCTGGTGATCTTCAGGAGTTTATGAAGGATCAGTGCGCCCAGTACAAGGCACCAGAAAACAAGAAGGTGAAGTTCTCGTTCTTCCCGTTGGCCAACGACTTGATGATGGATTTCGACCACGATATGCTGGGTCAGGCCGTGCAGATCCTGATCAACAATGCCGTGATGTTCTCTCCGAAGGACTGTCGCATCAAGGTGTTTGTCGATAAGACCTCGAAGGGCGGAGCCATCCGTATCTCCGATAATGGTATTGGTCTGCCAAAGGGTGCCAAGGAACACATGTTCGACCCCGTGGTCAGCGACGAGGACACGGGCGTATGCCTCTCCGTGGTGAAGGATATCGTCACGGCCCATGGCGGCACCGTCGAGGGTGACAACAACGCTGGCGGCGGCTCCGTCTTCACGATCACCCTACCCTTGAGTACAAACGAAGAGATTATTGAGGATGCCGTTCTGATGGACGACGACGAAGCATAGCAAAGGATTAACTATAACGTATATATTTTTTATGAAAAAACTATTGATGACAGTGTCTGCACTGCTGATGGCTGGAATGGCTATGGCAGCGGAGGTGCAGACGAGTGGAAACTGTGTGACGATCCGTCCTGACGGTGGTCAGGCGAAGGTGATCTGCCTGGAAGTGATGAACGACAACATCATCCGCGTGCGGGCGACCTCGGAAGCGGCTCTGCCACAGAAACCTGCGAGCCTGATGATCGTGCCTCAGACGGCTCCCGCAAAGGGCTCCTACTCGGTGAGCGAGGAGGGTGAGACGGTGGTGGTGAAGGCCAGGAACGTGAAGGCCGTGGTGGAGAAAGCCACTGGCGAGGTGACGTTCTTCGACGCCAAGGGCAATCAGTTACTGAAGGAGGCCAAGGACGGTAAGCAGTTCTGGGACTTCACGGTGCCAGAGCGCGAACTGGGTATGAAGACGGGTGTCACCGTGCCTGAGGAGCAGAAACACGGCTTGTCGTGGCAGATGAAGTTCGACTCGCCTGACGATGAGGCTTTCTATGGTCTGGGTCAGCACCAGAGTGAGGAATTCAATATGAAGGGCAAGAACGAGGACTTGTTCCAGTATAATACGAAGGTGTCGATCCCCTTCGTGCTGTCGAATAAGAACTACGGTTTGTTGTGGGATTCTTACAGTTATTGCCGCTTTGGTAATCCTAATGACTATCTGCAACTGAACCGTGCCTTCAAACTGTATGACCGTACGGGTAAGGAGGGACATCTCACGGGTACCTATATCGACGCCAGGGGCAAGAAACTGGTGCGTGACGAGGACTCGATCTATTATGAATATGGTACGCCCGAGAAGTCGGAGATTGCCCTGAAGACGGACAATGGCGGTATCAAGAACTTCCCCAAGGAAATAAACCTGATGGGGGCCAACGTGACCTACGAGGGCTTTATAGAACCTATTGAAAATGGAAAATTGAAGATTGAAGATTGTTGCGGCAAGAATAATGGTCAATGTTCAATGTTCAATGTTCAATTGTATCAGTTCGTGCTCTACTATTCGGGCTACGTGAAGGTGTATATCGATGGTCAGGAGGTGGTGCCCGAGCGCTGGCGTACGGCCTGGAACCCCAATACCTATAAGTTCTCCACCGAGTTGCAGAAGGGCAAACGCGTGCAGTTGCGCATCGAGTGGCGTCCTGATGGCGGTGAGGCTTACTGTGGCTTGCGCGTCTCGGAGCCCCGTAGTGCTGAGGAGCGCGGACTGTTGAGCGTATGGAGCGAGATGGCCAAGGATATGGACTATTACTTCATCGCTGGTGAGAATCTCGACCAGGTGATCTCCGGCTATCGCACGCTGACGGGTAAGGCTTCGCTCTATCCGAAGTGGGTGCTGGGCTTCTGGCAGAGCCGTGAGCGCTATAAGACCTCCGAGGAGTTAGAGGGCACGCTGGCTGAGTTCCGCAAGCGTCATATCCCCATTGACAATATCGTACAGGACTGGAACTACTGGCCCGAGGATCAGTGGGGCTCTCACCAGTTTGAGGCATCTCGCTATCCTGATCCCCAGCAGATGCTCGATAATGTGCACAAGATGCATGGTCGTTTCATGATCTCCGTCTGGCCGAAGTTCTATTGCAACACGGACAACTACAAGGAACTCGACTCCAAGGGATGGATGTATGTCCAGAGTCCGACGGACGATATCCACGACTGGGTGGGTCCTGGCTATAAGAATGGTTTCTATGATGCCTACGATGCCGGGGCAAGGAAGATGTTCTGGCGCCAGATGGACGAGAACCTCTATACCAAGTATAACCACGACGGTATCGCCGGTGTGGATGCCTGGTGGATGGATGCCTCGGAGCCCAATGTGCGTGACTGTACGCCGATGTGGTATCGCAAGGCTTTGAGCGGTCCTACGGCCCTTGGCACCTCGACAGAGTATTTCAATGCCTATTCGACGGTGAATGCCGATGCGATCTATAACGGACAGCGCTCAGTGTATAAGGGTAAGATGAACGAGCCCCGCGTGTTCTTGCTCACCCGTAGCGGATTTGCTGGTGAACAGCGCTTCTCGACAGCTACGTGGAGTGGTGATATCGGTACGCGTTGGGAGGATATGCGTGCCCAGATGACGGCTGGTCTGAACTATTCGATCTCTGGTCTTCCTTTCTGGGGTATGGACCAAGGCGGCTTCTGTGTGGAGAACCGTTATGTGGCTGCCCAGAATATCTTCGACCACGCAGGTGTGGAGAACGAGGATCTGAAGGAGTGGCGCGAGTTGCAGACACGCTGGAACCAGTTCGGTACGTTTATCCCCCTCTTCCGCAGTCATGGCCAGTGGCCGCTGCGTGAGATCTGGAACATCGCCCCAGACGAGCATCCTGCCTATAAGTCGTTCGTGTATTACGACAAACTGCGCTATCGTCTGATGCCTTACCTCTATTCGATGGCTGGTTGGGCTCACTTCAAGGACTATACGCTGATGCGTGCCTTGGTGATGGACTTCAACGGTGACAAGGAGGTGGAGAATATCGGTAACCAGTGGATGTTCGGTCCTGCGTTGATGGCCTGTCCTGTGGGTTATTATAAGGCCCGCAATCGCTCTGTCTATTTCCCTGAGCAGTGTGGCTGGTACAACCTCTATACGAATGAATATATCGAGGGTGGTCAGCGCCTGATCGTTGATGCGCCCTACGAGCAGATTCCTGTCTTCGTTCGCGAGGGAGCCATCATCCCCTTCGGTCCTGAGATGGAATGGAGCGACGAGAAACCTGCTGAGCTCATCAATCTCTATGTCTATGCTGGACAGAACGGCCAGTTCCAACTCTATGAGGACGAGGGCACGAACTACAACTATGAGAAGGGTAAGTATGCCACTATCGACATTACTTACGATGATGCTTCCCGTACGGTCAGCTTTGGCGCCCGCAAGGGACAGTTTGCTGGTATGCTGAAGAACCGTCAGTTCAATGTGGTACTGATCACGAAGGATGCCCCCAAGCCTCTCGACCTTGAGAATCCCGAGGGTAGGCTCGTGAACTATAACGGAAAGGCCGTCAGCGTACAACTCTAATTATTACAACGATGTACAGAAAAACATTTCTGCTGGTGATGGCAGCCCTCATAGGACTGCCATCATTGGCTCGTGAGCGTCAGAACTTTGATGCTGGCTGGCTGTTTATCCTGGCTGACTCTGCTCAGATGTCGAAGGAAGCGTATAATGATTCTTTCTGGCGCAGGCTCAACGTACCCCATGACTGGGCCATCGAGGGTGACTTCTATGCAGGTAATCCCAGTGGAGCGGGTGGGGGAGCCCTGCCTGGTGGTGTCGGCTGGTATCGCAAGCACTTCACGTTGGGCGACTGCGAGACACAGATGTCGCAAAGCCGTTTCTTCCTGGAGTTCGATGGGGTATATATGAACTCCACCGTCTATGTGAATGGTCAGGAGGTAGGCTTCCGTCCCTATGGCTATTCGAGTTTTGAGTATGATATCACCCCATACGTCAAGGAGGGCGAGAACGTGGTGGCTGTGCGTGTGGATAACTCGGATCAGCCCAATTCCCGTTGGTACTCTGGCTGTGGCATCTATCGTCATGTGTGGCTGACGACGACCAATCTCATCCACGTGAAGCACTGGGGCGTTCATGTGGAGACGGATGCCAAGACGGGACAGGTGAAAGTTGACGTGGATGTCGAGGGTATAGGTCATTATCAAGTACGCAACAACGTCTTCGATGCCACAGGTAAGGAAGTCGGTATGAAGGTAAAGAAGCCTCATCTCTGGTCGGTAGATGACCCCTATATATATAAGGTGCGTACGCAACTGATAGCTGATGGCAAGGTGGTGGATGAGGTAGAGACCACCACGGGCTTCCGTGATTTTAAGTTCGATCCCCAGACGGGTTTCTGGCTCAATGGCAAGAACTTCAAGTTGAATGGTGTCTGCGAGCACCACGATTTTGGCTGCTTAGGTGCTGCCCTCAATGAGGATGCCCTCCATCGCAAACTCTCGAAACTCAAGGCAATGGGTGTGAACTCGATTCGCAGTTCGCATAATCCCCCCGCCCCAGAACTGTTGAACATGTGTGACACGATAGGACTGATCGTGATGGACGAGAGTTTCGACATGTGGCGACGTAAGAAGACGCAGAACGACTATGCCCGTTTCTTCGACGAGTGGCACGAGCGCGACCTCGCTGATCTGATCCTTCGCGACCGTAATCATCCTTCGATCCTGATGTGGAGCATTGGCAACGAGGTGTTGGAGCAATGGAGCGATGCCCAGGCTGATACCTTGACTCTTGAACAAGCCAATCTGATTCTGAATGCAGGCCACGATGCTTCAACTCTGGCTAAGGAAGGCGAGTTGAGTGTGAACTCCCTGCTCACCATGCACTTGGCCGAGATCGTGAAGCGTTATGATAAAACGCGACCCATCACGGCTGGTTGTAACGAGGCGAATCCCAATAACCATCTCTTCAAGAGCGGGGCCCTTGACATCATCGGCTTCAACTATCATCATCAGTGGGTGCCTGGGGTGCCAGAGAACTTCCCTGGCAAGCCCTTTATCTTCTCGGAGAGTGTATCGGCCCTGCAGACACGCGGCTACTATATGATGCCCTCTGACAGTATCTATACGGCGCCAAAGCAGTGGTGGTTGCCTTATACCGATCCCTCGTATATGTGCTCGGCCTACGACAACATGCATGCTTCGTGGTCGAGTACCCATGAGGAGACGTGGGATGTGGTGAAGCATACGCCCTACGTGGGTGGACAGTATATCTGGACGGGCTTCGACTATATCGGAGAACCTACGCCCTATGGTTTCCCTGCACGCAGTTCATACTTTGGCATCATCGACTTGGCGGGCTTCCCTAAGGACAGTTACTATATGTATCAGAGCGAGTGGACGAACGAGACGGTATTGCACCTCTTCCCCCACTGGAACTGGTTGCCTGGACAGACCATCGACCTCTGGGCCTATTATAATCATGCCGATGAGGTGGAACTGTTTATCAATGGTAAGAGTCAGGGCGTTCGCAAGAAGGCCGATAGTCATCAGTACCACGTGATGTGGCGCGTGCAGTTCGAACCTGGTGAGGTGAAGGCCGTATCGCGTAAGGATGGTAAGGTGGTGAAGGAGCAGGTCATCAAGACAGCAGGTGCCCCAGACCATATCCGTCTGACCACTGACTACAAAGGCAAGAATACGACATTTGTGGCTGTGGAGGTCGTGGATAAGGATGGCAACCTCTGTCCCTTGGCAGAAGACCAGATCTATTTCTCTGTCTCTGGCAATGCCAAGATCATTGGCACGGATAACGGTTGTCAGACCTCCATGGAGAGTTTCAAGGCTCCCCAGCGCAAGGCCTTCTTTGGCAAATGTATGGTGGTGGTGAAAGGCAAGGGACAAATGAAGGCCCAGGCCGTGAATCTGAGAGACGCAGTTATCACATTATAAATTAGCAGAATCATCATGAGAAGACTTAACTATTGGATGCTGGTGCCCCTCCTTCTTGGCGGTTTCACAGCGACAGTCATGACTTCCTGCTCGGAAGAAGATAATCCCATTGGTCCTGAGGCCACGGAATTGTGTCTCACTGTAAACGGTGAACACTACGATATCTCACTGCCCGCCACTGAGGTCGTGAATCTCAAGACGCTCTGCACGGAGTTTGATGCTGACATCCAGATCGGCAATGCTGAGGAGTTCCAGAGCATCACTGTCAACGGTCAGACTTTGAATGATGGCAGGTGTGCCATCTCTATCACTGAGATTGCCCAGGATAAACAGATAGAGATCGCTTACACCAGTGCTGGCGTGTCTGGTGCTGTAAATCTGAACACGCTCCATGCAGGCATCCCGGATATTGAGGCTAGAGGTCGTGCACTGATACCTGGCGACTTCTATCTCTCTTTTATCTATCAGCGACTCATCATGAAGTACGACAATGAGGGACGCATACTCTACTATCGTTATGATCCCACCCCTCTGGCCGGTACGTTTAGTGAGACTGGCTATTGGGACTTCAAGAAACATGTCTTCGACGGCAAGACCTATTATAGTTATCATGCCCCTGATCCTGCTTTCGCCGACCGTGCCTTCACAGGCTACGACCCCGGCATGCGCGTATTGCTCGACGACCATTACTGTCCTGTGGATACCATCCATGCCAAGGCCAGTCGTGATGGATTCCTGAAGGATGGGGACCCGCTTGACGGTCACGACTTCTATTTCTTCTCACCCACTCATTATATCGCTTCCGCCTCCTATATCGAGCGCGAGGTTGGTGGTCAGCCGCTGGCCGTGTGCTATCTGCAGGAGGTGAAAGACGGTGTGGTGGTATTCGACTGGTGGAGCAGCGACCATCCGGAGATGGCCTCATGGTGCAGTCCTATCTTCGATTATAGTTACGACTACGTGCACTTCAACTCTGTCCAAGTGCTGCCAGACGGTAACTGGTTCTGTTCATTCCGCATCCTTAACTCACTGTTGAAGATCGATCGCGTGAATGGCACAGGCGATATTATCTGGCGCATCGCTGGTGATAAGTTGCCTGAAGCCCAGAGCTTCTACGGCCAGCATTATGCCACCCTCCACGAGGATAACACGCTAACCGTTTTTGACAACGGCAACGGCCATGATCCACAGTGCACCCGTGTATTGCGCCTGAATGTCAATCCTGATACGGGAGAGGTTACTGGTGGTGGCGATATGCTCAACCCTGGTGGTGACTATTTCACCCAGGCCTGTGGTGCCGTACAGCTCTTTGGCGACCGCTTTGTCGTGGGCTGGGGCTGGGGAATGGAGTTCGCCAATAATGATCGTCTGGTCACGGAGCATAATGCTGAAGGCCGCGAGATCTTCGGTCTCTACCGCCATCGCCTCCGTTATCGTGTCAACTCCATCAACTCTTCCTACCGCTGCGTCAAATATCAGTAGGAAGAATCAGTCCATTGGATAGCGCACGTCCCACTTCTCTCGGAGTGAGTCCATCAGCTGCATGATGTAGAGCGTTTCCTCATGGGGCATCTCACGAGGCTCCAACAGGCCGTCGATGAGTGCCTGACGACAGGCAAGGAACTGATACTCGTAGCCCGTGATCTGCTGGGGTACGTGGATGGTCTCAATGTAGGTACGGTCTGGACCGTTCACCGTGATCTTCTGCGGATTGTTGATATTGTCGATGATCAGGTTTCCTTCCGTACCAGCGATAACACCGATATTGTCGCCCACGCACTGGGCACTCGACTGCAGGTTGCAGAGCATCCCGTCGCTAAGCACCAGACTGATGGCGTTCGTCAGGTCCATACTTGTCTTCGACTTTACGCACTGACTCTCCATACTCACGATGTCAGCAGGGAAGAACATCCGCGCGAAGTTCAGGGCATAGACACCGAGGTCGAGCAGGGCACCACCACAGAGGTCTGGGCGCATAATACGGGGTTTATCTCCCATCGAGTAGCCTAAGGTGGCCGTCAACAGACGGGGCTCGCCAATACGTCCGCTATTGATCAGGTCGCGCATCATCTTGACAACGGGTTGGTAGCGCGTCCAGATGGCTTCTGCCAGAAAGACTTTCTTCTCATGGGCTAAGTCGATGATCTCTTTCGCCTGACGGTAGTTTGCCATGAAGGCTTTTTCCACCAGACAGGGCTTGCCAGCCATCAGGGCCTCCTTCGTCACATCGAAATGGTGAGAGTGAGGCGTACCGATATAGACCAGATCCACGTCGGGATCGGCTATCAGGTCCGCATAACTGCCGTATGCTTTCTGGATGTTCCACTTAGCAGCAAATACCTCCGCCGTCTCTTTTGCTCTCGATCCCACTGCGTAGGCCTCGCACTCCGTCAGTCCGTTCAGGGTGATCGCCGCCTTCTCTGCGATCCACCCGGTGCCGATAATACCGACACGTAATATCTGTCCTTTCATAGCCTTATCCGTTTAATGATTTCTTGGCTTGCTCCTGGGCGGCGATGACACGGTCGCACCAGGCATCGAACTCAGGATCTTCGGTCTGTAGTTCAGGATGCTCCTTTAGGTAGGCGACGCAACGGCGCACACCCTCGTCGAAACGGACGGTGGCCTGGAAACCTGGCACGGCACGCTTCAGTTTCGTACAGTCGAAAACCACGGTGACAGCCTTGTCGCCTAAGAGATTGCCAGTGAAGTCCCACTCCTTAGGTGAGGTGGCAGCCAGGAACTCAGAAGAAACATAATAGGGATGGAACTCTACGCCTAAGGCATTGGCCACGCACTGATAGACCTGGTTCCACGTCAATTGCTCGTCACTCATGATCTGGAATGCTTCGCCGATGGCTTTGGGATTGCCTAACAGACCAATGAATCCACGGGCGAAATCCTCGTTCCATGTCAGTGTCCAGAGCGAACTGCCGTCACCATGCACCAACACGGATTTGCCCTCCATCATACGCTTCAGCACCTGCCAACTGCCCTTCGGGCCATGCACACTCACGGGTACGCCCCGTTCGCAATAGGTATGGCTGGGACGGATGATGGTGACAGGGAAGCCGTTGTCACGATACTCGTGCATCAGCAGTTCCTCACAGGCAATCTTGTTGCGCGAATACTCCCAGTAGGGGTTGGCGAGGGCCGTCCCCTCCGTGATGAAGTGGCTGGCGGCGGGCTTGTTATAGGCTGAGGCCGAACTGATATAGACATACTGGCGGGTGCGCCCCTTGAAGAGACGGATGTCACGCTCCACCTGCGAGGGCAGGAAACCGATGAACTCACAGACGGCATCAAACTGCTCGTTGCCTATCTGACGCAATACCTCTGTCTCGTCGTCGATGTCGCAGATGACTTGTTTGACACTGGCGGGCACCTCGCTTTTACGTGTACCGCGATTCAGCAACCACAAGTTGTGGTCACTGGCTGCTAACTGTCTGGTGATGGCACTGCTGATCGTGCCTGTTCCTCCGATGATTAGTATCTTCATACGTTTTATTGTTTATTGGTTTTATATATTGTTTACCATCGTCTGTTCCCGCGGTTGCGGTTGTTGTCTTGGTTACCCCACTTCTTGTCATAGCGCCCCTCTGTATCGATTTTGCCACCGAACATGTTCAGGCGGTAGCGCACATGGAGCATCGCGTATGAGTTGACGCTGTTGTATTGGGTGTCGGTACGGCTTGTAGCGTTGACCCACCTTTCGTAGTTGCTCTGTTGTTTTAACAGGTCATAGAAGTTAAGGGCGACGATGAGCGACTTGTTCTTTAGGAAACTCTTCGACACTTGGCCGTTCCAGATCAACTCGTTGGTGTTCATCGACTGGTCATTATAACCTCTTCGACTGCGCTCGTGGAGATTCATGCTTACTTCGATGTCTAGTGGGAAGCGCACAAGGAACTGTCCGCCGTAATTCAGTTGCCAGGTGTCAAGGTTGGCCGTGGGCTGTAACTCGTTGCGTGAGTGCTGGTAGTTGACCTGCCCGTCGAGGGTGATCTCCAGCCAGTCGTTACGATAGCTCGCCGTCAGTCGCTCGTTCAGGTTCACGGTGCGTGTGGTGTTCTTTTCTGCATCAGCCTGTTCCTGAGCCACGTAACTGACGAAGTTGTTGTAGCGCATGCGGGTGTCAGTGCCTACATTCCAATGGGCCGTCGAGTCAATGGCAGTATTGAAGGTGAATCCGCCGTTTACGTTCCAGTTGCCATTGATATTTTCCGGCTGTGAGATACTTCCACCAGTCTCGGGGTTGTAACGCACAAGATTGGAGATGGAATTGCGGATATGTCGGTAGTTGGCATAGACCACGATACTGCGCTTGTAGCGTACGATGTAATTGTTATAGTAGGCATTGAGCGAGTTAGTGAACTGGGGCTTTAGTCCAGGATTTCCTTTCGTGATGTAAAGTGGGTTGGAGTCGTCGGTGATATCAAGCAACTGGGTCATCTCGGGTTGACGGGTGTCACCACGATAGTGCACCCAGAGGTTGCTCTGCTCGCTGAATTTGTAGTGGAAATCGAGGGTGGGGGTCAGGTTTGTGACGTTACGGACGGTATCGACATAGATACCCCTATAGTCTTGGATGAAGTTGGAGTGCTGGGGCTGCACGAGAAATCCGATGTTATAGTCGTACTTCTCCACTTTATGACGCAGGGTAAGCCTCAGGTTATGGGTATAGTTCTTATATTCTGAGAATCGGCTCAAGTTCTTGTCAAGATAGTTGTCCATCTGACCATAGACTGATGAGAGCCACGGATCCCAGTCACGGTATTCGGGTTCGATGCCGGCAAAGATGTTCTGCGGTTCATTGCTAAAGTCGTAGGTCTGGCGGTCGCTCTTATTCTGGCTGTAGCGCAGTTCGTAGTTGAATTGCAGGTGAGCACCTTTCCAGAGGGGTTCGCTGTAAGTTGTGCTGAACACGTAGCCACTGTTGTCACCAGGTGTCGTGTTATAGCGGGCGGTGTAGTAGGTGGAATCCTGTCCAGACTGATCCTTCACGAGAAAGAGATGAACCTCGTTGTTAGACACGTTCTCGTTCTGGCTGTTTCCTCCATTCGCCTCCAGACGGACGACGATATTCCTTCCCCGTGGATTCAGACGACGGTACAGTTGGAGCATGCCCCAAACATTTCTGTTCTCTGTGTAGGTGAGACTGGCGTTCTGGTTGCTGTTGACCAGATAAGGGGATAGCGGTCCTCCGGGTTCGAGGGATGCCAACGGGTCATCGACGTAGAGGTATGGGTCGCTGTTGAAGGTTGCCGAGATCGAGGTGGTGGTGCCATCGTCAGTACCGTAAGTACCATTGGCACGCAACAGAATATTTGTCAGAGAGTCAGGCTTCCATTCCAAGCGCAGATTGCCCCGCCAGTTGTTGCTACGGGTGAAATTCGATGTCGCACTGTTGGAAAAGGTGCGTGACGTCTCACTATAGAAGTTCTCACTGGCAACCCGTGTCTGGTTGTCACCGTCACGGTGGTTCCAGCGTATGCTGAAGTCGAGTTTTAATTTGTTGCCGTCGTCATAGTTCAGGTTGGTTCCCAGCATCTTACGGGCATTAAGCCCCCTGCGGTTCCACCAGCCAGCATTCTCATCCTTGTTATTGAAGTTGCCCAATAGCACAATGCGGGTTTTGTCGGTGAAACTGCTTCCCATCCCACGCGAGGCATAGCGGTGCTGCGTACCGCCGGCAATGTCGAGGTTGGTCATGTAGCCGTGGTTCATGCCTTTCTTGATGGAGAAGTCGAGCACAGTCTCCTTCTCTCCGTCCTCTATGCCTGTGATACGGGCCTGATCGCTTTGCTGGTCGTAGAACTTCATGTTCTGAATGATGTTGATGGGAATGTTCTTCAGTGCCGTCTCCACGTCACCCAACATAAACTCTTTACCGTCGAGCAGGATCTTCTTCACCTCCTTACCGTTGATGGTGATGTTACCGTCCTCATCGACTTCAGCACCAGGTATGCGTTTGATGAGTTCTTCAATGGGCGAACCCTCTGGGGTGCGAAATGCCTCGGGATTATAGACGAGTGTGTCTTTCCTGACAACCACTTGTGCAGCCCTACCCGTGATAACCGCCTCTTTCAGCATGATACTTTCCGTTGACATGAGTAAAGCCCCAATGTCCTGATTCTCATTGCGGCGCAGGGTCACTTCGCGCTCGATAGTCTGATATCCGAGGGAAGAAATCTTTAGTTTATATGTGCCGCTTGATGGGGCCTCGACGGAGAAATTACCTTTTACATTGCTTATAGTTCCGCCAACGAAAGTACTGTCCGATGTTGTGAAGAGTTGGATAGTCGCCTGTACCATCGGTTCCTTCAGGTCTTCGTCTATCAGTTGCCCACTGATGGTTAGGCGCTGATCATTGTCTGTCCCTGATACTGGCTCATCTCCTTGGGACATTTGCGCAAATGTCCCAGGAGTGAGCAACCAGAGAATTGTTATCATTAGGTAGTACCGCATAGTTTTGTTCGTGTTGGATGATAATTGTTAGCCTCTTGCCATTTTATAGATTGTTTCCATGTCTTCGGCCTTGAGCACTTTCAGACAGCCGCAGGTAGCGGTATAGTCGCGGCTGCACTTACGCGTCATCTCCTTGATCTCCTCGTCAGTGATATCCTTGCCTATCAGTTCCTTGATATTGATGGGCATACCGATGGCGTGGTAGAAACGCTCCATGGCCTCGATGCCCTTGAGAGCGGTACCCTCAGGGTCTGTGAAGTCGTTGGGCACGTCCATCACGTTGACGGCGAAGCGTACGAAACGGCGCAGGTTCTCATGCATCACATAACGGGCCCAGCTTGGCCAGATGGCAGCAAGACCGGCACCATGCGTCACGTCGAACATACCACTGAGTTCATGCTCTAACTGATGGGTGGCCCAGTCGTCGTGGACACCACAGCCCGTCAGCCCGTTGTGGGCCACACTGCCGCCCCACATGATCTGGGCGCGCTGGCGATAGTCCTCAGGATTCTTCAGCACGTCGAACACGGCCGTCTTCATCCGTCGTAGCACGGCCTCGGCCAGATCAGTGGTCAAGTCCATGTCATCGTCCTTGGTGAAGTAGCGCTCCATCGTGTGCATCATCATATCCGTCACACCTGCTGCCGTCTGGTAGGGGGGCAGGGTGAAGGTGCGGCGCGGGTTCATGATGGCGAACTTCGGGCGCGACATATCGTTGGAGTAACCCAGTTTCACGTCACCATCCTCGTTGGTGATGACGCTGGCCTCACTCATCTCACTGCCAGCGGCGGGGATGGTGAGTACCGAGGCCACGGGCAGCATCTTCGTCGGTTCGGCCTTGCCTAAGTAGATATCCCATACGTCGCCTTCGAAACAGACGCCGTAGGCGATGCACTTTGACGAGTCGATGACGCTGCCACCACCCACGGCGAGGATGAAATCGATACCCTCCTGACGGCACAGGTCTATACCTTTCTGTGCTAACGACAGACGAGGATTGGGCACTACACCGCCGAGGGTGATATACTCGATGCCGCCTTCTTTGAGCAGTCCACAGATCTTGTCGAGCAGTCCGGAGCGTTGGGCGCTCTGTCCGCCATAGTGCACCAGTACCTTTGTGCCACCATATTTCTTCACGAGAGCAGCCACCTGCTCCTCACTCTGTTCTCCAAACACCACTTCCGTCGGTGCGTAGTAATTGAAATCCTTCATAATTTATTGTTTAGTATAGTTTTGTTTCAGTGTTTAATGGCAGATTGTCAGATGATCCCCCAACGAGCACACGGATGCTACCTGGCTCCAACATCCAGGTCTGGGCGGCCTCGTCCCAATGGCAGAGGTCGGCACGACGTACAGGAATGGTCATCGTCTTGTGCTCACCAGCCTTCAAGGCTACGCGTTGGAACCCCTTGAGTTCTTTGGTGGGGCGCTCTACATGTGACGTAGGACGGGCGATATAGACCTGTGCCACCTCCTCGGCATCCATTGTGGAAGTGTTGGTGAGGCTGAAACATACGTCGAAACCTTCGGCCGTAGGCTGTACCAGGAGGTCACTATACTGGAACTGCGCGTAGGAGAGGCCGAATCCGAAGGGATAGGCTACAGGTACTTGCTTGTCGTCGTACCACCGATAGCCCACTAAGTTCTCCTCAGTGTAGTTGGCAACGAGTTTTTGGCGGCGATCATTGCTACGGTTTCTGGTGATGTCAACAAAGATATCGCCCTGGTTGTTATTCTCGATGTTCTGCGGATAACTGCCCGTGGCGTATGCAGGAACATCCTCTAAACGACAGGGCCAGGTCATCGGCAGTTTCCCTGAAGGAGATATCTTGCCAGTCAGGATCTCTGCCAGCGCCTGACCTCCCATGGAGCCATTGAACCATGAGGCCACGAGTGCACCAGACACCTCACCGACAGTGCTGACATCAACGGGACCACCAGAGACAATGACGGTGACAAGTTGCTTGTTTGCCTTGGCGAGGGCTATGGCCAGTTCATCTTGTCCTGAGGGCAGGGTGATGCTCTTGCGGTCAGATCCCTCGGTCTCCACCTCGCGGTTGTCACCTGCGAAGAAGATCACGAGGTCGGCTTTCTTGGCGGCCTTTACGGCTTCGGCCATCAGTTGGCGGTCTGCTTGCTGTTGGGGGCTCAGACGTTTGTTGCGACTCTCGCGATCGAAACTCTTATAACCAGGCACATAGGTTATCCTCATGCTGTTGCCAAGTATGGTCTGCAACCCTTCCAAGGGCGTGATCTCGCAGCGGGTCTTCACACCTGCTCCCACACCCCCCAAGGCCATTTTAGTGATGGCGTTCTCGCCAATAACGGCGATATGCTTCACGCGCTTAGGATCGATGGGCAACAGATTCTCATTCTTGAGCAGGATAATGGAGCGTCGGGCTACCTCTAAGGCCGTCGCCATCTCCTCTGGATTGCCTACAGGCAGGCGATTGGCTTCCTCCTTGCCGATAGGCTTCACTGTCAGTCTGACCCTGAGGATCTCTCTGACGCGCTGGTCGATGACGGCCTCACTCACCTTCCCGGCCTTGACAGAGTCAAGCAATGCCTGTCCCATAAAACGACTGCCAGGCATCTCGACATTCATGCCTGCCGTGACAGCATCAACGGTGGAATGGACACCACCCCAGTCACTGATCACCATACCGGGGAATCCCCACTGCTGACGCAGGACGGTGGTCAGGAGATGTTCGTTCTCTGAACACCAGCGTCCGTTCACTTTGTTATAGGCTGCCATCACGCCCCAGGCATCGGCCTCGCGAACGGCCATCTCGAACGGCCGTAGGTAGATCTCATGCATGGCACGGTCAGAGATCCGTACATCCACGAAGCCGCGATAGTCTTCCTGATTGTTCAGGGCGTAATGCTTCAGGCAGACGGCCGTACCATCGTCCTGCGATCCTTTGGTATAGGCTATGGCGAGCATACCACTGAGCAGTGGATCCTCGCTCAGGTATTCATAGGTACGTCCGCCTGTGGGAATGCGCTGAATGTTGATGGCTGGTCCCAGAATCATGTCTTTGCCGCGCAAGCGGGCCTCACGACTCATGCCTCGTCCGTAGGCGTAGGCCCAGTCGGTACTCCACGTGGCAGCCAATGCTGATCCTGTAGGGAAGAAGGTGGCAGAGTCAGTGGTCAGATGGGCGGAGTTCCATGAGTGGGGCTCCATCTCCTCACGGATGCCAAAGGGACCGTCGGCATATTCCACATCAGCGATGCCGAGTCGTGGGATGCCGGCTGAGGAGAACATGTTCTTGCCGTGGAGCATCTCGATCTTCTCTTCAAGTGTCATACCCTTGATAATAGACTCTACCTGTGGTTCGTTGTCCAACAGGCGTGTAGGATAAGTCTGTGCCAGTCCTGTGATGGCGGAACCCGTCAGGATCACGCATGCGACAGTTCTGAATACGATAGTCTTCATGTTATTCTTTGTTTGCAGATGATGTTAATATCCTAATCCAATATAACTGTGTGCAGGCAACTGGAGGTCGAACACTGTCGATCCGTCAGCATAGCCCATGAAACGACTGCGGTATGGCATGGCTGAAACCTTTGGCAGTTCGGCAGGCTTCAGTTGTTCACCGGTGATGAGATTGCGCAGCGTGTTCACCTTATTATTTATAACTACGCGCAGACTGACAGCCTCATCATTGAAGTTCTCCACCACGAGTGTCTTGTTGTCGTAGGGGAACAATGCCACCTTTGCGGGGCCTTCGATATAGGCACCCACATCCTTGCTCATGGCACGGCGGATGACATTCAGGGCACCTGCCGGATAATCGTAGAGGTTGCCGAAGTCATCAGGGATAGTGAGCACGAAGAGCATACCTTTGGAATAGGTGTCGCGCAGAAGGATGGGATAACCAGAGACACCACCAGTGAGCGGACGACCCGCACTGACTACTTCCCAGGCATCGTTGGTGAAGTATTTCACCTGTGGGATGATGAACTCGCGTTCGGACTTGCCAAACCATCCGAAGTCGTTCACGATGGCCTTGAGGTCTCCACAGTAGAGTTCACAGACATCGGCAATCTGGTCTTTAATGGCCTTGAGCAGACCAGTCGTGATGATGACATCACCGCCTTTCTTCAGTTGCGCTTTGATCTTCTCTACGATCTGCGGATCCTTGGCGGCCTGCTGGGTGAGCAGGATCTGCTGCTTGTCAGTCAGGAACTGAGGATACATATCCATAGGCAGTCCGATCATACCAAGATAATTCTGCAGGAAGTCCTCACCCGAAGAGTGGTAAGGCTTGTAGGAGGCCAGTCCGATGGGATTGCCCAACTTGCCGATCAGTTTGTCCGTCTGGTGCAGGGTCTCGTTGGCGAAGCGTGCCATTGTCGTTGGGGTGATGGTCTTGCCGCTCTTGGTGAATGGTGCAACCATCTCGTCGTAGCGGAAACTGTTCCCTCCAACCTCCTGCCAGGGGGCACGCATGTTGGAACTGATCTTCACCTCGGCCAACTGCATGTAGTTCCAGAGGATAATCTCGGGCGTCTTCGACAGCATAGTGAGATGCAACTGTTCTGCATAGCGGTCCATGCTCATGTGGATACCACCGGCATCGACCCATCCGCCACCGTTCTTGCGTCCCTCCGGTAGCAAGCGGCCATCGGCCGAGCGTTTGCCTGGGGCGATGTTGTCGAAATACCTGACCACGTTATAGCTCAGGTAGTTCTGCAGGTGCTGGGCCGAGCCAGGGTCTCGTGTCTCCGTACCCGTCCAGATACCGTCGAAGTAGGCGGGTTCCTCCTCGAGGTTGAAGCCGAGGCCGTGGAAGTGGTCGTACCAGTTAGGATACTTCACGATGACCTTAACCTTGGGGTTGACGGCCTTGGCAGGATTCACCACCAGTTCACGGCCGGCATCAGCCATCAGCCTCAGACGGTATTCCGTCCAACTCTTATTTCCCTTGGCGGCAATTTCGTCATCGTTCTTCAGGTCGATGAAGAAGAAGTCGTCGAGGATAAAGTCGTCGAACAGTTTTGCGGTAAACTCAGAGATTTGCTTCACCTGCTGCCGCTCGTCCTCACGGGCGTAACTGTAGGTCTCGAAATCTGTGGGCTCAGAACGGGTGAACGTAATACCGCCTCCCACCTCCAGTCCTTTCGACAGGAAGAATCTCTTCACCTTCAACATGGTCTTCTCAGGAACGGTAAACGCATCGCGGTGGGTTTCCAGATAGATCTTGTCGAGATCCACCTGTGTGCTCACTATCTCCCAAGTGGATTTCAGGAACTGTTCGTCCTCCATCCTTGCCACGTCCTGTGCGCGGATGTAGGTTGATACTTTAAAATTCTTATACTGACTGGCCATGACGGGTATGACAGATATTGCTGTGATGATTGCCAACAGAACTTTTTTAACGATTCTTCTATCCATATTGTAAAAGTGATTATAGTACTGGTAATATCTTATTCCATACGAGATTCAATTCAGCCTGCAGATCCTCGACGTTGGAGGTGATGGCAATCACGGCGTTTTTGTCGGGCACCACGATGATATACTGGCCTCTGGCTCCGTCGGCACGGAAACAACTGGGACGACAACGCCACATCTGATAACCATAGCCCTGCATCCAGTCGCTGGTCTCGACCGTCAGACCGCGCTCGGCTGCCTGTTCGATACGGGTGCCCGGGTTGATGCTCTCAACCTGTTTTTTCGACATCTCACTCACCCAGTCGGCGGGAATAATCTGCTTCCCGTTCCATTCGCCTTTCTGTAATAACAACTGTCCCATCTTGGCAAGGTCTTCTGTCTTCAGATAGAGACCCCACCCACCAGTGTTGATACCCTGTGGACTCTCTTCCCAACGGGGCTTGTCGATATGCAAGGGCTCGAACAGACGGGTGGTCAGGTAATCGACAACCTTCTCGCCTGTTACCTGCTGGACGATGGCTGAGAGCACGTATGTACCCAGACTGTTATATAGGTAGAACGTACCTGGCTTGTGCTTGACGGGATGGGCGAGGAAGACGCTAACCCAGTCCTGCTCGGTGTCGCGCCATGAGGGCTCTTCGTCGTGGCCGCACGACATGGTGAGCAGATCACGTACGGTCATCGCTTTCAGATTTTCGCTCACCTCAGCAGGGAGTTTGTCAGGGAAGTAGTCGATGATCTTGTCCGTCAGAGCCATCTTGCCATCCGCGATAGCGAGACCGACAGCCGTGGCGGTGAATGTCTTACTGACGGAGTGGAGCACATGGGGGATGGAATCAACACCTTCACTCTGCCAACGGCTGAAGATGACGTTGCCATCTTTGACGATCATCACGCTGTGAATATCGAGCGAGTCGGTAGCTGCTTGTTCGAAGAAACTATCCATCGCCTTAGCCACATTGTCTGGAGTTTCTGCTCGAGGCAGGTCAATCACTTCAGTTACTTGTTTAGGACTGTTTTTACAGGCTACCAGTGTCAGTATGGCAACAACTGCACACAAGATTGTTCTTTTGTTCATTGTTTTTAGTTTTTATGTGATACGAATTCAATGGATTTATGGGTACAAATTTAGCAATATTTCTCCAAATATCCAAAACATTTAAATGTGATTTAAGTGATTTTAGGTATTTGTCATACAATATCCTCATTGGCAACGCGTTGCGTATGGTTTTTCTGCAATTTCACTATTACGGTTTTCGAATTATGCATATCTTTGCGTACCGCAACACAAAAATACATTATACATAATTCATAATAATCCACTGGCTTGGGAAAGTCGGTGGATTGTTTGTTATTTACGCAACGCGTTGCGTAATACTTTTGCGTTTGTTGCGTTATATGTGATAGGGGAAATAGGTAATTTTGTATGAGCTTATCAAGTCATGATATGAAGAAGAATATCTCTCAGCGCGATATTGCCCGGATGTTGAATGTCAATGTCTCCACCGTATCCAGGGCATTGAAAGGGTTGCCTGGCGTCAGCCCAGAACTCCGTCAGGAGATCACGCAATTGGCAGAGCAACAAGGTTACCGTCCCAATCCCTTTGCCATGAGTCTCCGTTATAACACAACCCGTACGATAGGTGTTATTGTTCCAGACTTGTCCTTCAGTCATTTCTCGCATATTGTCAAAAGTATTGAGGCCGAGGCCAGGAAGGCTGGTTATATGTGCATCATTACTGACTCGGGCGAAACCTATGAAGGGGAGTTGGCCTGCGTGGAACTCTTGGAAAACCTGCATGTAGAGGGGATTGTCATGGGCCTTTCGCAAGAGACGGAAGACTTCATGCATCTGGAGCGGCTGAAACAGATCAACATACCTGTCGTGTTGTTTGACAGGACCGTGGAACTTGGGTTTTCGTCGGTGGGCATCAACGATGTTGCTACTGCCCGTCAGATGACGCTCCATCTGATAGATAGTGGTGCGCGCCGGATAGCCTTCTTGGGCGGTTCTAATCAGATGAAGCAGACCACAGATCGCAAACATGGTTATCTGGAGGCCCTGCGCGAGCGTGGCATTCCCATCAAAAGGGAATTGGTGAGATGCAATCATGCAAGTTTTAACGCAGGTCTGACAGAAACTTTCGATCTTCTCAAACTGCCTGAGCCACCTGATGCCATATTGGCGGCTCATGGCTTGTTGGCAGGCTCTGCTTTTCAAGCGATCATCAGCCTTGGACTGCGCATCCCTGGGGATATTGCCATCTGCGGTTATATGAGTGACTGGGTGTCAGACATGTTCCATCCTCGTGTAACATTTGTGAAGCAGAATCTGAAAGAAATAGGGCGGAAGACATTCAAACTGTTGCATGACCAGATGACAGGTGATGACAGTGTCCGTCATCTGATCGTCAATGCCCACATGGAAGTCAGGGAAAGTACACAGAAAGGATCTTCATCCTAAGATCTTAATCCTGAGCAGGAAACGGGAGCCTTCTTGATAGGAGGGGTCGATTACCAGATCACCTCCCAACATGAGGGCTGCCTGTTGACTGAGTGACAGGCCTAGACCTACTCCCTCCGAAAAATTATTGATCTTCGTGAACTGCGAGAAGATGCGCTCGCGGTCGTCCTCGGCAATGCCGATGCCAGTGTCACTCACGGCAAAGGTGACAGTCTGGCTGTCCGTCTGACTGCATGCCAGCGTGATGCTGCCCTGTTGGGTGAACTTGTTGGCATTGTTGAGCAACTCGCCGAGGATGAATAAGAGTGCCTCACGATTGGAATGGATCGTGAAATCATCAGGCAGATCCGTCTTAACGGAGATGTTGACGGGATCAGGGTTCATGGGTATGATGGAGGTGATGGCCTCCTGACAAAGTGCATTGCAACTGAAGGTGGTCTGTTCCCTGTTAAGCCGTTCGCCGTCGGTAGTGGAGGAGACGATGAGCATGCGGGTGATATGGTTGAGCAGTTTGGCACTGGAACGCATACGGGTGATGATGTCACTGAGTTCTTCGTCGGGGATATTGTGGTAGTCGGCAGAAAGCACTTGCGTAAAGCCGTTGATGATGTTGAGCGGTGTGCGTATCTGGTGCGACATGTCCTGTATGAAGGCTGTCTTCTGCTGGTCTGCCTCCTGCACCAATTGACTGGCCCTGACGAGTTCCTGGTTACGCTTCTCCATCTCGTCATTGATTCTCCTGATCTCACTGATGTGCTTGTGTAGTGACTGTTGCATGCGGATAAAACTGTTCTGCAATCGTCCTACGGAGTCATGGCGCTGACTGGGGAATATCGGCTCCTCGAAATGTCCTTCGGTGATGTGCTGTGTCTGAAGGGCGAGTTGATTCAGGGGAATCATCGAACGTCGGATAGACTGATAGCACAGTATCAGGAGTATGATAAGCGAGATGCTGATAATGGTCCCGACGGAGTAGAGCAGATAATAGTAGTTGTGGAAGATGTCACTGGCAGGACAGACGATGGCGATGCTCCACCCCGTCCGTTCCAGGGGGCGATAGAATACGTAGGCGTCCTGCCCATCGACAATCATCTGCTGCATACCGTTCTGACCTGCCAGCATGGACTGTCCCAGCCGGATCACATCCTGCTGCGCTTTGGGATCCGGGTCGGAGAAGATGGTCTGCCTGACGAGCTTGGCCGTGTCGGGGTGCACGATATACCGTCCGTCGTGGCTGAGCATGATGGCAGAAGAGTTGGGATAGGCGTCGATCTTGGTGATGGCCTCAGAGATTCCCTTCAGCAGCATGTCCGTACAAAGGACGCCGATGATGCGGTTTCTTCTGTCGAACAGGGGCTTGCAGTAGGAATAGTTGTATTCCGATGAGGTGAGCACCCCGTCACCCTCGTCGATATAGGGTTCTGGCCAATAGCCCTTTTGCTTTTCACGGGGCGTCTTATACCATACCCTTTCGAAGTACTCGTAGTTGTTTTCGTTGATCGTGACGATGGAGTTGCCCCTTCTTAAAGAATAGGCGGAGAACAGCCGGCCCTGTTCTGGGAAGAAATTAGGCTCCATGGCGATGGTGAACCCCAGCACGTTAGGGTGTTGCTCCAGCATCCGATGGGAGCAGGCCAACAGGGAGTCGGGATTGAGGTGCTTCAGGATAAGGGGCTCCATGCTGGTGGTGACAGCCTCCACCTGGTCCATGATCGTGTTGATGCGGAGCACCGTACTGTCGAGCACCAGTGTGGCGTGGTTGATGGCCTGCTGCTTGGCATACCGTCTCGTCTGGTAGAACACATAACTGAGGAATATGCTGAAGACCACACCTACAATGAGCAGGATCAGAAGCCCCAATTGCAGGGTAAGACGCTGTTGTATATAGGTGCTAAGCGACTTCATTTGGCATCGAGCATTTTTTGGAGTAGCAGGGTGACGGTCTCGGTGTCGTTCAGGATCTGGATTTGATGTTTCACCATGTCGGCCCTGGAGAGATCCTTGTAATCGTTACAGACGGTTTCCGTCAGTGTGGTGATGGAGCCAACGCTACGGGTCATCTGCTCCGTCATGTTACTGAGGAAGCGTTCTTTCACACGGTCTGCCTCCTTGGCCTGTTCGTAGGCAGCCTGTAGTTTCTCGTTCTGCTGACTGAGTGCCTCCCGCTTCTGTTGCATATCAGAGATATAGTCTGACAACGAGTGCTGCATAACCACGAAGTTGTTCTGCAACTGACCGATCTCGTCTTTATGTCCGCTGTCGGGCACCCGTTCGTCATGATGTCCTTCGGCCATACGTTGGGCAGAGTCGGCGAGCAGTCCCAGAGGGTGCAGGTAGTAGGCGACGACATGCCAGCAGACGACTAGCAGTATCAGCAGACAGATGGCCGCAAGGACGATAGGGAAGCAGGGTAGGTCGTAGTATTGCATGCTAAGGAAAACAACCACGAAGGTCGCTAAGGAGCATCCTCCCACCCAAAGGACGATCTGGGCGGAAAGAGAGTCAAAGCGGGTTAGTCGATAGTTTTTTTCCTTCATATTTGGCGCAAAAATACAAAAATATTTCAAATAATCAATGCTTTATGGAAAAAAATTGTATCTTTGCAGAAGAAAACTTAAAAACTACAAACGATGACGAAGAATCTTTTCAGTGTGATCAGCTTGATCAGTGCCCTCTGTGGCATTACTCCCGTTGCGGCCCAGATCCAGACGAATGCAGGCATCCAGTACCTGCAGTGTATGCAAAAGGACATGTCAACAGACTTCTACGACCTGTCGAATACCTATTTCCTCGCAGACTCGCTCGTGAGTTTCGATGTGGCGAAGGGCGAGGGACTGGTGCAGTGGAAACGCTATCGTCTGTCGCCGCGTCAGGCGTTCAACCTCAATGGCTACTGGCCTGTGCGCATGCAGATGCTCGATTTTCCTGATGCTGCGTATGAGAATGATCCGGAGTTGAAGATCAAGATAGAGTTTATCACGCCGAGGACGGCGAGGATCAGGATGCTGACGACGCCTATCGAGCCGAAGGATCAGGATGCTGACGATGTGATGTTCTGCGACGGGTTCAAGCGTAGAGCGACACGCGAGGGAAGTTCTTGCGTCCCTTCGGTAGCAAGCGGCAAAGCCGAGCGCCCGAGTGCTTCGCAAGCTACGCACACAGGGGACAGTCCCTGTGTGTCGCCTTGCGTGTCGCAAAATGCCATCACCTATAAGACCGAGTATGGACAGATCGAGATTCAGAAATACCCGTGGCGCATCGTCATCAAGGATGCGAAGGGTAAGATCCTGACGCAGACGCGCCATCTGATTGATAACGACTCCACACAGGTGAAACTCCTGCCCTTCTCGTTTATCAAGCGGGGCAGCGACAACTCGCGCAGTGTGAATCCAGTTTTCTTCCTGGCACCAGGCGAGCGTATCTACGGTTGTGGAGAGTCGTTCACCTCTTTGAACAAGGTCGGCCAGAAGGTGCATCTCTCCGTCACCGATCCTCAGGGACCAGAGACCGATGGTCAGTATAAGCCTGTTCCTTTCTTCTTCTCGAATCGCGGCTATGGCATCTTTATGCATACCTCGGCCCCTGTCACGTGCGACTTCGGCGCTTCGTATATTGGTGCTGATCGTCTGTTTATGGCCGATGAGCAGATGGATTTCTTCGTGTTCTTCGGAGAGCCCAAGGATATCCTGAATGAATATACGGATATCACGGGTAAGTCGCCCATGCTGCCGCTCTGGAGCTTTGGCACGTGGATGAGCCGCATCACTTATTTCTCACAGGACGAAGGTCTGGAGATTGCCAAGCAACTTCGTGCCCATAAGATTCCTTCCGATGTGATCCATTTCGACACGGGTTGGTTTGGCGTCGATTGGCAGTGCGACTATGAGTTCGCCAAGGATCGTTTCAAGGATCCTGTTGGCATGCTGAAAAAACTCTCGAAGGACGGTTTCCACACCTGCCTGTGGCAGTTGCCTTATTTCACGCCGAAGAACCGTTTCTTCCCAGAGATCATCGAGCGCGGTCTGCATGTGGTGAACGCCACGGGTGGCATGCCTGTGGAGGATGCCATTCTCGACTTCTCGAATCCTGAGACCGTCAGTTGGTATCAGTCTAAGATCGAGGGTTTGATGAAACAGGGCGTCTCTACCATCAAGTGCGACTTTGGTGAGGCAGCACCTTATAATGGCTTCTACCACAGTGGCAAGGGCGGACTCTACGAGCACAACCTCTATCCCCTGCGCTATAACAAGGCCCTTTGGGAGGTGGTGGAGCGTAATCATCCTGGCGAGGGCATTATCTGGGCGCGCTCGGCCTGGGCTGGTTCTCAGCGTTATGCCCTGCACTGGGGTGGCGATGCCGCTACGAATAATATAGGAATGCTGGGCGACCTGCGTGGTGGTCTCTCCTTCGGCCTCAGCGGCTTCTCGTTCTGGAGCCATGATATGGGCGGCTTTGTGACAGCCTCGCCTGAGGATGTCTATCGCCGTTGGCTGCCCTTCGGCTTCCTGAGCAGTCATACCCGTGCCCATGGTGCACCTCCTACAGAGCCTTGGCTCATCTCCGAGTCGTTTACCGATGCTTTCCGTGCCTGTGCTGAGATGAAGTACAAACTGATGCCCTACGTCTATGCCCAGGCGAAGGACTGCACGGAACGTGGTCTGCCGATGGTGCGTGCCCTGCTCGTGGAGTTCCCGCAGGATCCGGGTGCATGGCTCGTCGAGGATGAGTATATGTTTGGTTCGCAGATCCTCGTGGCTCCCCTGATGGAATCGGGCAACGAGCGCATGGTCTATCTGCCAAAAGGCAAGTGGATAGACTACCAGAGCGGCAAGGTGTATGAAGGCGGCTACCAGACCATCGAGGCTGGCGAAATCCCTGCCATCATCTTGGTTCGTGATGGCTCCCTGATTCCCCATGCGCCTCTCGCCCAGCGTACGGATCAGATCGACTGGAACGCCATTGAACTGAAGGCATACAAGGCCGATGCCACCACATGTACGGGCCTCCTCTTCAAACCTGGCGACACCTCTCTCCAGACCATACAGCAATAAAGAATAATCCCCAAAAGCCTGCAAGCTTTTGGGGATTTTCCTGATATGCGATAGCTATCAACTCATGGCAGCGAGGCCGATGGCTGCAATGCCTAAACCGAATATTAATGCAATCACGTAGAGCGACAGGACGATGATGGTCAGTACGCCCATATACTTCAGTAGGTCGTTCAGGCCGGCTATTCCACGGGCCAGTTGCTGCTCATCGTTTGACAGACATGCAGCCTTTGTGGCGTTAGCAAACTGGAATCCCTTTATTAGTGGATAGATATATAGGGCCGCGACAATCAAATACAAGAAACCCACTGCAGCTCCAAACGGTGTTCCCGCAAAGATTTTCGATGCCATGGCTCCAAAGAACATCATAAAGATTGCCAGGAGAACGATAATCGCCACTGCCACACATCCAACGATGCACAGGAACTTAGCCCATTTTGCTGCACTAAGCAAATCATTCTTCATACCCTCGGTCACAGTCATTGCTGCCGGACCCTGATTCAAAATTTCCTCATTCATAGTTTTATTTTTTTAGTTTTTTAAATTTTTCGCCGCAAAGGTAATCCATTTCTTCCAATCCCGCAAGTTTTTCTCAAAAATATTTGGGGGTATTAAATGAAAATTACTCAGTCCTTTAGAAAAAATACTTAATTACTAATTTACAATACTCATTGAGTATTGCCCGAAATTCACTGCCTGTTGACTGCCTCCCACAAGACATCCTCCGGCCCCTAAGGAGGACAACCTTCTGCCTCCTGTTGAATTTAAGTTTATCCTGAGTCGGGACTTTTCGGGAAACGTATTGTTTTATTTCGTATCTTTGCCGCCAAATATTTTAAGGTATGGAAAGAACAAAAATACAGATTACAGATACATACAGATGTTTTCTTAGAATCCTCACGGGTACCGCGCACGCACATACGGTACGCGTGAAAGATTTACCATTTCATCTGTATCATCTGTATCTGTATATGTTTGGACAGTGGACAGAGTCCTGTAACACAACAGTGTCTGGAACCTTTGGGTTAGGTCTTAAGATCGCATCAGTAGAAATAATGTGGCGTGGTGAGTTTCCAAAGTAGATCACAATATGATGTTTTTCTTTGCATTTCTTGGAGATAACAAAAATAATGCATATCTTTGCTCTCAAATTAATCAAGTTCTTAAACATTTGCCTATATGAAAGCAAAAATAATGATGATGGTTGTGGCACTGATGATGGTGACTGCAGCAAATGGAGAAAAGACGATGGTGAGTACCAATCGTCAGAAGGTTACAGCAACTCTTAAGCATGTAACGGTGTTTACCAATGGTGCCCAGGTAGAACGCGCCCATAGCACCAACCTATTGGCTGGAGAGCAGGTGATAACCTTTACCGGCCTCTCGCCCTATACCGACGTGAAGAGTATGCAGATCAAGGCACGTGGAAAACTAACCGTGCTTGGAGTTAACTATCGAACCATACATCCTGATAGTTTGCAGCGCATCAAGCAGTTGCGTGAGGCAGAAAAACTGGTGAAGTTGACTGACGAAAAAGAACGCGAACTGAAGGCCCAGTTAGAAGTGGTTAACGCCCAGTTAGAGTTGGTAAAAACCAATTGCTCGACGGGTAGTCGTACCGCAGTTACTCCATTGGCAAACATCAAAGAGCTCAATAACTATTATGCCCAAGAAACACTTGAGTTGAAGAAGAAAGTCATCGCCATCGACCAAGAACTTGCCAAACTCGCTGATATACGCGAGAAACAGGAAAAGACGGTCGATTCGATTGCTCACCTTAAGCTGAAATCTATCATCGAGGCCGACCTTAAATTGCAAGTGCCTCAAGCAGGCAAAGTAGAGTTCGACCTTACTTATTATGTAAAAAATGCTGGTTGGTATCCCACTTACGACCTTCGCTCTGATGGACTCGGCCAGCCGCTACAACTATCCTACAAGGCTCACATGTTCCAGAAAACCAAAGAAGAATGGAACAACATACCTGTAACCCTCTCATCAGCCAACCCCAGCCTTTCAAATATTGCTCCTGAATTGCGTACTTATTGGCTCAACTTTGGTAAGCAGGCTCCTCGTTATGACAATGCGTTAGCCACCGATGGCAGCGTGTCAGGTGTGGTACTCGATGAGCAGGACGAACCCTTGATAGGATGTTCTGTAATGGTTGTAGGCACAAGCCTTGGTACAGTTACTGATATCAACGGACACTACAGCATCGCCCTACCTCGTGGTAAAAACCAGATCAAATTCGCTTACGTCGGATATTTGAGTCAGACATGTAGTGTTAACAGTTCAACCCTGAATGTCAGGATGAAGGAGGATGATACTACATTGGAGGAAGTGGTTGTCGTTGGCTATGGTGTCAGCAAAAAAGGAAATAGAAAGTCCAGTCGCAAACAGAATGATATCTATAAGGCGCCTCCAATCGTAAAGGATGAGGAAATGTTCGAGAGCGATCTGATTGCCGTTAACGAGCAGAAGGCACAATTCGGCTACGAGTTCGACATTAAGCAGCCACTCACACTGTCCTCCGATGGTAAGACCACCACAACCGAGATTGCCCGCTATCAGTTGCCAGCCACCTATCAATATCTTGGCATCCCACGTGCTGATGAAGATGCTTTCCTGATTGCCGATGTCACCGATTGGCAGCAACACAGTCTGCTCGAAGGCGAAGCCAACGTTTATTTCGAGAATTCGTTTATAGGTAAGACCATTCTTGACCCAACGGTAGCCAACGACACCTTGCATTTCTCATTAGGCAGAGATAACGGTATCCGCATTCAGCGCACCAAAGTATCAGCCCGTTCTACTCGTCGCTTGTTGGCTTCAAGTCAAGAGCAGAACATGACTTGGCGTATCACGGTTAAGAACAGTCGCCAAGAAGCCGTTTCTCTCACCCTTCAGGATCAGATTCCTGTATCAGAGAATTCCAACATTACCGTTACAACCGAGGAACTCAGCGGTGGGCAACTTGACAAGTCAACAGGTATTGTTGAATGGCAACTACAGCTCCAACCCAACGAGCAGCGTGAGTTCATCATACAGTATCGCGTAAAATACCCCAAGAGCCGTAATCTGGTTGTGGAATGATTACAAGTAAATTAGTAAAAATATTTAGAATCAGGATAGTGATAGCGCTGCTGAGTTCTATCATATTTTATTGTTCTTGTTGGTATCCTGCGTTTGAGATTACACATATAACTACTCCAAGCGAAGTTGCTGATGGAATATATTGCTTTCTATTTGGTTGGTTAGGATTAGTTTGCTGCATTGATTGTCCATGGAATATTATTTGGCTTGCTAATCCAATTTATATTTTATCTATGCTCCTTTTCGTATTACTTGATGGTAAGAGAGATCAAAACATTGCTCTGATACTATGTTTGTGTTCAATTGCTATGGGGCTTTCTTTCCTCTTTTGCACATCGCTTTGCATAAATGAAAGCGGCTCGCCTTCTGGTGTAGGAGCACTTTGCATCGGATATTATTTATGGATTCTCAGTTTTATTGTTTTACTGATTGGAATAATACTACATAGAGTACAATATAGTACATAACGTTGGGACGGTTCTTTTGTTAGATCCGTCCCGCGGGCACAACGGTCTGGGCCCATTGATTTTTTCTTTGAGAGCACACCATGCCTGATACGGTGTGAGGTGCTATGAACGTATGGGATTGTCGAAGGACAAGAAAACCCTTCAACGGCTTACACAGCGGTTCCTGACCCCTAACGTGCAGAAAACTGTTATTTGGAATCCCTAACCGTAAATGTCACAAAACTGTGGGTCTTGGTCCTGTTCAGCATCCTATTGAAGGTATTTAGATTTCTATTATTGATAGTTTCGTCATTAGCGATTAAGCCAAATAACTTTTCGTTAGTAGTGTCATATATAAACAGTACCACGGAATCATCAACCGATGAGAATGTATATATACATTTGTGTTTTTCGTTCCTGGATACAAAACTGAGATCATTCCTCTCCTGACTGAAATCCACGAAATACTCCAGATAGTCGCTTCTCAATGGACAATCCAGTTTAACATTTTTATTTATATTTACGATCAACAGATTCTTTTCTCCTTTCTTCTTGGATTTCTCATTATCCCTTACGAGGACTGAGACCTCTTTCTCAAAGACATCCATGTCATTGGTTTGAGTATTATAAACCGCTTCAAAATTGAATATAAAAACGGGATCGTGATTCTGGGCAATTGCATACATAGTGGAGATCACTAACAATCCAACAACAAGGCTGCATTTAATTAATATTCTTCTCATAACACAAATATTTAGGATGATGCAAAGATAGATAATTTTTCCGTAAGTTACAAATATTTTGGAGGAAAACCTTGGCGGTTTCGGGGAAAATGTCTATCTTTGTAGGCGATAAATATTGTCTAACCCTCAAAATTGAAACTATGGTAAACATGGACAACAATTTGAATTTCGATTCTCTCGTAGGTCGCATCAACCTTATCCAAGATGCACTTCAAGCGCAGGCCGCTCATGCTGTAAACCTCTCACTGACAGCTCGCAACTGGCTTGTTGGATATTATATCGTGGAGTTTGAACAACATGGTGAGGATCGTGCTAAGTATGGCGAGAATCTGCTTAAGAAACTTGCCAAGAGTTTGAACAGACGTGGTCTTGGCGAACGCCGGCTATACGAATATCGCCTCACGTATCAGGTCTATCCGCAATTTGGCAGTATTGTTTTAGAATACGTCATCAAGAACGGGCAAGATGAGATTTTGCGGTTGGCAACCGCAAAATGAGATTAAAGGCTGAGTCAGAAAAGGAAAGTCACACCGTGTCTGGTAAAACCAAGCGTGCGAGATGTTAAATACATTTAAATATGTGGAGGTCGGATAACAACGTATCGAAATTTTTAGTACCTTTGCGCACTTTTTCAGAGTAACAAGAGAATAATGAGGCAATTAAAGATTCAAAAAAGCATTACCAATCGATCTAGTGAAGCACTTGACAAGTACCTCGTAGAGATTGGTCGTCAGCCCCTTGTGACCATTGATGAGGAGATCGAACTGGCGCAGGCTATCCGCAAGGGTGGTCCGGAAGGCGAGCGTGCCAAGGAAAGGCTGGTGACAGCCAACCTCCGCTTCGTCGTTTCCGTAGCCAAGCAGTACCAGCATCAGGGTCTCACGCTGACTGACCTGATCGACGAGGGCAACATCGGATTGGTAAAGGCCGCTGAGAAATTTGACGAGACGCGCGGATTCAAGTTCATCTCCTATGCCGTATGGTGGATTCGCCAGAGCATCCTGCAAGCCATCGCCGAGCAGAGCCGCATCGTGCGTCTGCCGCTGAACCAGAGCGGAGCCCTGAGCAAGATTAATCAGGAGATCAACCGTTTCGAGCAGATTCATCAGCGTCGCCCCTCTGTGACAGAGCTGGCAGAACTGACTCAGATTGATGAGGCAAAAATTGAACAGACCGCTAAGGCAGACAGCCACCACATGAGCATCGACGCTCCCTTCGGAGAGGATGATGACAATTCGATGGCAGACATGCTCAGTTCAGGCGACGACTCACGTACCGACAAGCAGGTGGATTACGAGTCGCTGACCTCAGACCTGGAGAATGTGCTGCGCAGTGTATTGAAAGACCGTGAGTTGAAGATCGTGCGTGAGTGCTTCGGCATCGGATGTCAGGAGCGTGGTCTGGAAGAGATTGGTGCGGAGATGGGCCTGACACGTGAGCGTGTGCGCCAGATCCGTGAGAAGAGCATCGCCAAACTGCACGACAGCGGCCATGCGCGTATTCTGATGAAATACTTAGGATAGAAAATGAATAATCCCAGCCATCTGGCTGGGATTTTTTATTTGTAGTCTCTCACCCTTACCTCAATACCGTCTTTGGCCAATTGCATGGCGATCTTTAAGACAGGCGTGTCGTTGAAATGGTAGGGGAAGAGAATCTTTGGCTTAATGATCCTCGCTGCGTTGATACACTGATCTATGGTCATCGTGTAGGGCTGGTTACAGGGCAGGAAGGCGATGTCGATATCCTTCAGGTCGGCCATCTCGGGGATATCCTCCGTATCACCGGCGATGTAGATGCGCAGACCGTCGAGGGTGAGGATATAGCCGTTGTCACGACCCTTGGGGTGGAACTGCTGATGGTCGGGCGTAGTGTTATAGGCAGGCACGGCCTCGATGGAGATATCGGCGGAATACTGAACCTTATCACCGTTGCGCATCACGAATCCGTTCTTGAAATGTCCGAAGACGGCTTGGTTCACGTAGATCGACGTGGCTGGTGTACGGAGTTGGTGGATGGCCTCACGATCGAAGTGATCCTTGTGCTCGTGGGTGATCAGGATGATGTTGGCCTTGGGGAAGGTGGCGTAGTCGGTCTCGGGCTTGAGCCACATACCTACGGGATCCACCTGGATCTCTATCCCGTCGTAGTTGATTTCCATGCTGGCGTGCTTGATGCACGTGATGGTCACTTTCTTGCCGCTCTTGGTGGTGAACTCATCCACCTTCTGTGCAGCGTAACATCCGATGGCCGTCAGGCTGGCGAGTACCATCGTACAGATTGATTTTTTCATGATGATATTTATAAAATAGGTAATGTCACAACAAACCGTGCACCTTCCTTGTAGGTCGTGTCGAGCGTGACGGTGCCACCCAGCTGTTCTGCGAGTTTGCGGCTCAGCGGCAGACCCAGACCGATACCCTCCTTGAAGGAGTCGAGTTTCACGAAGCGGTCGAAGATATGTTCGGCTTCTTTCTCAGGAATACCACAACCTGTATCCTCGACGATGATGGATAGCTGCTCGTCGTTCTTAGTGGCTTTCACCAGAATGCTTCCCTTCTCTGTATATTTGGCTGCATTCTCTGTCAGGGCAGAGATGATGCGCTTCAGCATGTTCTCGTTGGTCTTGATCGTGAAGTCGTCATCCAACTCAGAATCCATCCGCAGGGTTATATTTTTCTTCACATAGCTCTCATACTCCTGTATCGTCTGCCGCAGCATCCTGTTGACAGAGGGGGTGTCGTCTCTTCTCATCTTCTCCGTGGACTCGATGAGCGAGAGGCCGATGATCTCGTCGATCAGTGTGGTCACCTGACGGGCGCTCTTCTGCATCATCTCCGACATGTGCTGGCGCTCCTCCACGCTGTGTGTCAGTTCCGGATTGGCGATGACCTGCGAGAAACCGCTGATGATGTTGAGGGGCGTGCGCACCTCGTGGCTGACATTCTGAATGAAGGCGGCCTTCATCTTCTCCGACTCTGTAGCACGCTGATAGGCTTTCTTCAGTTCTGTCAGGTGCTTGCGACGTGAATGCACAATATAGATCTGTGCCATGACCAGCAGTGCAAGCAGGACGAAACCGATGGTGAGGGCGATGATGCGGTTGCGCGTCGATTTGCTTTCCATGTCATTGATGGCCAACTGGTCGCGAATACCCATCATACTGTTGGCCAGGGCGACATTGTTCACGGAGTCTTTGGCATTATAGGCCTTGCGCATACTTTCGTAGGCCTCCTTCCAACGGCCGGCCTTCTCATAGATCTGGGTAATGATTTCTTCGCTATCGTCGAGTTCCTCCCTGGCCAGTTCGATGGCCTTGTCATATTCTCCCTGTGAGGCGAGGTAATAGACTTCCATGGTTCGGCCGTGGACAGAACTCTTGCCTTCCTCAACGCCCTGCCGATAGGCTTTGTAGCCTTCGATGAACTTGGGGATATCGCCAGAATTATAGTAGGTGAGGGCACGACGCGTCTCGATATCGAAGACCCGTACTGGTGAGTATTCCTTAGCAATCTCCTCGGCCTTGTTGAGCAGTTCCATCGCTTTCTCCGGGTTTTCGTCCAACTCCACATCGACGAGGTTCATGTAGATAGGGGGCATGTTCTCGTAGTAACCTTGCTCTTCCATCAGATCAAGGGCCCTTGTGAAGTTACGTCTGGCGGCTTTCTTGTTGCCACAGATGCGGTTGATATGGCCGAGCATGTTGTAGAGCATGTACATCTCCTTCTCTTGCTTTTTCTCGCTCAGTTCTATAGACAGTTCACGTCCTTTCATGTAAGCCTCGAAGATCTTCTGCTGGTTCATCAGGAATACCATCTCGTTGCAGCGCTGGGTGTAATAGGCATGAAGGTCGTTTTGCTTGAGCAGATAGTCCTGAAGTTCTTTCACGGCAGGGAAGAACCTGGCACTGTCACCGTCGTTGAAAGCATGGTGCATGGAGTCGCGGAGAGCAAGGTATTCCTTGCTGGTTGTATAGTCCGGGTCTGCTGCGACGCAGAAGGCGGCGCAGAGTGTCAAGGCCAATAGGAGAAGTACCCGTCTCATTTTTAGTATTCGCGTAGTTGATGATTCTTTTGCAAAAATACGTAATAATCCGAAAAAAAACAAATTTTTTATCATTTATTTTGTTTTTTTGCTGACTTCATTGTAACTTCGCACCCGATGGAGATACATCCGATAGCCTTTTTCCATTCTCCGCTGAAGTCGAAATTCGGCATTCCGAGGCAGAGCGGACTCGTCAGTGAACTGACGGGACGGATCGTCCTGGAGCCGTCTTTCCGTCAGGCGGAGGCCCTCAGGGGATTGGAGGACTTTGATTATCTCTGGCTGATTTGGGGTTTTTCCGCTAATCCTCCGTCGAACGAGGCTTCCCTCACCGTACGCCCGCCCCGTTTGGGAGGCAACCGTCGGATGGGTGTCTTCGCCACGCGCTCACCCTTCCGTCCGAATCCCCTGGGACTCTCCTGTGTGCGATTGGACCATGTGGAGGATGATGGACATGAGGGTCCTGTCATCTATGTCAAAGGTGCTGACCTGATGGACGGTACGCCCATCTACGACATCAAACCATACGTGGCATACGCTGATGCCCATGCCGATGCCCGTAGCGGGTTTGTGGATCAGACAGACTGGCAGCCCCTGCAGGTGGAGATTCCTGACAACCTCGCGGCTAACGTACCTTCCGACCAGTTGGATGTCCTCAAGGCCGTACTGGCACAGGATCCCCGTCCACGTTATCATAACGATCCACAGCGCATCTATGGGATGCCCTTCCTCGACTTCGATATCCGCTTTCAGGTGGTGGACAAGACCCTGACAGTCGTCGAAATCATTAAGAATTGATTTGTTTTTCGCAAATTTTTCCATAAAAGTTTGCGATTTTAGAATAGTTTGCTTATTTTTGCAGTTCCTAGTTGTCAGAAGAAAGGAGGCATGTAGGGATATGTGGATTGTTATTGTCGTACTTGTCATCGTTTGTCTGATACTGGCTTATCGTTTGAAGAGTCAGCAGACACAGTTGTTAGAATTCAGGAATTCTGACAAGAAGAAGTCGGCGTTTATCAAGGCGCTGGCCCGTGAGATCAGAACCCCTTTGCACTCGGTTTCCGGTCTGGCGGAGATCATATCAAAGGATGATTTGTATCTGTCGAAGGAGGAGAAGAAGAATATCAGTGCCCAGATCAAATATAATGCCAGCCTGATCTCGACATTGCTCGACGAGGTGTCGATCTATTCAGAGGATGGCAGTACTGGTCATCAGTTGGTGGACGAGCGCTTCAGTCCGAACAGGATCTGTCAGCGTTGTATTGATGCCAACCTGCAGCAGGTTAAACAAGGTGTCAGATTACTGTTCCGTCACAGTATGGGTGATGAACAATTCGTCTCGGCAGACCGTCATATTGTAGAATTGGTACTCAACAAACTCGTGCATATTGCCTGTAAGTTCACACAGAAGGGTGAGATTGCCGTCGGTTGCTCAAAGGATGAGACACGTCGTGCAATCACATTCTTTGTTGAGGATACGGGTGGCGGTATTCCTGTAGAGCGTCGTTCTGCCCTGTTCCAATGGACTGAAACGACTGATGATGCCAAAGACGAGGAGACGGAGTTCGAACTAACCATCGCCCACAAACTGGCCATGAAGATTGATGGCTATCTGCGTTGGGACAATACCTATACGAAGGGTACGCGCATGGAGTTTATCCTTCCTGTCCGTTAATAATCATCCAGTCTGTTGCTCCAGAGGTATTTTCTTGTCTCATGCACAAGGACACCGCTGAGGAAGAGTAGCGATAACAGGTTTGGTATCGCCATCAGTGCGTTCATGCAGTCAGCGAGGTTCCATACCAGTGTAAGGTTCATCACACTGCCTAGGAACACGGCCACGATATATATAACGCGATAGCCGACTACCCATTTCTTTCCCTTCAGATATTCCACAGCCCGCTCGCCGTAGTAGCACCAGCCGAGAATGGTGGAGAAGGCAAAGGTGAGCAGTCCGAAGGTCAGCAGCGGACGACCGATGACGGGGATCTTCGCAAAGGCGTCCTTTGTCAGGGTGGCCCCGTTGGAGAAGTCGATGTCGGGGTAGGCAATGACGCTGCTCACGATGACCAGTCCCGTGAGGGCGCAGATGATCACTGTGTCCCAGAACGTACCACTCGACGAGACGAGGGCCTGGCGCACGGGGTTTCTGGTTTGGGCGGCGGCTGCCACGATAGGTGCCGAACCCATACCGCTCTCGTTGGAGAAGAGACCACGGGCAATACCGAAGCGGGCGGCCATCATCACCGTGGAGCCTATGAAGCCGCCTCCTGCAGCCTCTGGTGAGAAAGCCGCACGGCAGATCAGTTTCAGGGCAGGCCACAGATATTCAGCATTGACACAGAGGATATAGATACAACCCATGATGTAGAAGGCTGCCATGAAAGGAACGAGCATACTGCATACACGGGCGATGCTCTTCACGCCACCCAGGATGACGGCCCCCGTTAACAGACAGATAAACGCGCCCGTCAGATAAGGAGAGATGCCATACGACTCGAAGGTGACGGTGGCAATGGCATTCGCCTGTACCGTGTTGCCGATACCGAAGGCTGCCAAGGCCGTGAAGACGGCAAAGAGCACGGCCAGCCATTTCCAGCCCAGTCCGCGTTCCAATGCATACATCGGACCGCCCAGCATCTTTCCGCTTTCCGTTTTTACACGGTATTTGATGGCGAGCAGCCCTTCGGCATACTTGGTGGAGATGCCGAAGACACCCGTCAGCCAGCACCAGAGGACGGCTCCAGGGCCGCCGAGGGCGATGGCGGTGGCCACGCCGATGATGTTGCCCGTGCCAATGGTGGCAGCCAGGGCCGTGGCCAGCGAGCCGAACTGCGACACGTCGCCAGTGGCATCAGGATCCTTCTTCACTGACAGGCGGATGGCCTTGAAGATATGCCGTTGCGGAAAGCGCAGACGGATCGTCAGAAACAAATGCGTACCTAATAGCAGGATAATCATCGGCCATCCCCACAACAGTCCACTCAACTCTGTCAGAAAGTCATTCAACCAGTCCATATCTCTTTTACTTTTTTACCTTTTTACTTTTCAAACGTGATCATCACGTGTTTATAGCCCATCGACTGAAGCATATTTCTGAATTGCTCTTGGCCATTGGCCTCTGCTGCCTGTAGGTTTTCCTTGGTCAGACAGTGCTGCGTCATCATCCTGTAGGCTTTCTTAAAGAGTATCTCGCGGTCTTCTGCTGTCCATGAGCCGCTTTCGTAGAAGGGTCTTGTACGGGCCTCGTCGATGAAGTCCTTATCCAGCAGTCCGATCGCAGGCAGGGTCATCGTGATGGAGTCACCACTGGTCTTGATCCAGCCCGGTTTCACCTGGTGCATGTCCACACCTAAGCGCAGTGTGCCATAGTAGATGCGTGCCAGTTCATCCTTCATGAGGAGTCTCCTGCGCGTCGTATCCACCAGTTCCTCAGCACTGACGGACAGGAACTCCCATTCGCCGATGGCCTTGATACTCTGAATCTGTGTGGGTGTGATGTCGATATCTTCGTCAGGGCCGAGATCAATATGGTCGTTCTTCGTCAGATTCTTCAGCCAGAAGAATCCCACGATGAGCAGCACGACGACTAGCGCGCCTATACCTATTTTAATATACGTAAGAACCTTCATCACTCTTCACTTCTTATCAGTTGCAGGATGTCGTCCGCCCCGTATTGCTTGCGGAAGGCGACGGTGATGTTCTTCTCTTCGTAGCCCATGTCCTTCAGCATCGGTACGAGTACCTTTGCCGCATTGGCCTGAGCCGTCTCTAAGATGCCCAGCTTTGGTATGTCGGCAATAATGGCCGCCCGTCCCTGCTGCTGGTAGTTGGCCAGTTCGGCATCACTGAAATAGGCCCGTGTCAGGGCCACATATTGTCTGACATTCTTCTGATCGATCTTCGAACTGGTCATGGTCACCTTAGGATCAGGCAGCAGGATGGTGATTTTGTCGCCCTGACGTTCGATATTCCTTTCAGAAAACTGGCTGAAATCGATGTAGGCTTTCAACTTCGCGTCCATCGGGATGGCAATCTTACGGTCGCCCAGTGGAACCTTGAGGTTGAAATCGCGCTGTAGTACCGTCCCCTTCAGGCGTATCACATCGTCGTGGGTGATGATCTTGTGCACACGATACTCTGCCGTGTAGAGTTTGGCACATTGCTGCACCTGTGTCACAAGCATGGGTACCGTGTCGATGGCCTGCACCACGGGATCGGGGGCCTCAGTATCCTCATGCACGATCCGGCTGTGGCAGAACAGTAGTCCCAGAACCACGAGCACCGCACAGGTGAAGAGCACGTATTTTCTCATCTTGAAAGGTAATTTTCCAGTTTGCTGATAATTTGCTGGCAAAGTTAGTAAAAAAATGCCAATTCGCTAAATGTTCGCCTGTTTTTTTCTTGTTTGTTGAAATTTAGTTGTATCTTTGCAGAAAATTCTAGCCAAGATGAAAGCAATCCGATTGATGACCGTCCTGCTGACGGTACTTCTTGTGGTCAGTTGTGCACAGAAGAAGAAATCCAACGATATTATCGTTCCTACGGTGGAGACTCCCAAGCCTAAGGCACCTATCCGTATGCAGCCATACGATCAGACGAAGGATATTGTCTGGCTTGGTAAGAACTATCAGGTGTCCATCCAGCGTGTCGCTGACGACAGCCTCCGTATGGTGAAGGACGAGACGGGCCAGAAGTTCGTGGATAACCATATCACGCTAAAGGTTATCCGTGTTGACGGTAGTGTGTTCTTTGGGCGCACTTTTACCAAGGCTGCCTTCGATGCCCAGCTCGACGATGATTATCGTCAGACGGGCATCCTTGAGGGCATCGTTTTCGATCAGGTCGATGGTAATAACCTGGTATTCGCTGGCAGTGTGAGCCATCCGCAGACAGACGAATACATTCCTCTGGTGATCACCGTCAGCAATTTTGGCGATGTCACCATCAAGCGTGATGACCAAATGGACACCAGCGCTGTGGAAAAAGAGGAAGAGGAGGGTGTCTGAAGCCTCTTTCCGTTTTAATGTCAGAAATCTGAGGGTACAAGACCATGCCAGTGGTCGCAGAACTCCTGCATGGTGGGGAAAATGAGATTGGCACCAGCCATCAGCAGTTCCTCGTCAGGCAGAGGACCCGTGTTGACGGCGACGGTAAATATGCGGGCAGCATAACCGGCACGAACACCCAAAGGGGCATTCTCTACGACAATAGCCTCGTAGGGCGCAAGGTTCCCGGCTTTTTGTAGGCCCATCAGATAAGGATCAGGATTAGGTTTGCCGCGCTCTACATCGTAGGCCGTCGTGATATAGGCCTCATCCACATAGTCGCCGAAGTCCTTGAGGATCCGTTGGATCAGTGGGCGCTGACCACTGCCAGTGACCACACCTATCTTTAAGCCACTCGCCTTGATCTTATGCATCAGTTCCTGAATACCTGGCATCACAGGGGCTTCCGGCAGTGAGTGGAAGATACGGCTCTTCACGTCGTACATCCGCTGGGCCTCGGCCTCGTCGATCACACGCCCTAATTGTCGCTTCACCATCAGCCGGATCGTATCCACACCACGGGCACCCTCTGTGGCATAAGCATCATCGGCGGTCATCTGAAGACCCTGTTGCGCCATGCTCTCCTGCCAGGCGATGGCATGATTGGGCATGGAGTCATAGAGTACGCCATCCATATCAAAGAGCACGGCCTTGGGGCGCAGCACCTCAAAGCCGTGTTCTTCTAAGTATTTCTTAATTGCTAACTGATACATTTATGCTTCCTTTGCCAGACGCTCTTTGATGGCTTTCGATTCTGCCTCATAGCCAGGCTTGTCGAGCAGGGCAAACATATTCTTCTTGTAGGCCTCCACACCAGGCTGGTTGAACGGGTTCACACCCAGCACATTACCGCTGATGCCACAACCGATCTCGAAGAAGTAGATCAACTGACCCAGATAACGCTCTGAGAGGCGAGGCATCGTGATGCGGATGTTAGGAACACCACCATCCACGTGAGCCAGTTTGGTTCCAAGTTCTGCCATCTTGTTCACCTCATCGACGCGCTTGCCAGCCAGGAAGTTCAGACCGTCAAGGTTCTCCTCGTCACTGGGGAAGAGCAGCTTCTTCTCAGGCTCCTCCACACTGATCACCGTCTCGAAGATGGTGCGCTCACCCTCCTGGATCCACTGTCCCATAGAGTGCAGGTCGGTGGTGAAATCTACGCTGGCAGGGAAGATACCCTTGTTGTCCTTACCCTCGCTCTCGCCGTAGAGCTGTTTCCACCACTCGCTCATGAAGTGGAGTTTCGGCTGGAAGTTCACCATAATCTCAATCTTCTTGCCACTCTGATATAGACCGTTACGCACGGCAGCATACTGGGCGGCAGGGTTCTCGGCGAAGGGTACATCAGGCGCACAAGCCTTCTCCATATCCTGAGCACCAGCCACCAGTTCCTTGATGTCGAAACCAGCGCAGGCAATAGGCAGCAGTCCTACTGGTGTGAGCACAGAGAAACGACCACCCACATTGTCGGGGATGATAAAGCTCTTATAGCCTTCCTTGTCGGCACAAGTACGGGCAGCACCCTTCTTGGCGTCTGTAATGGCTACGATCACCTTCTTGGCCTCTTCCTTACCACGCTGAGCCTCACACTGTTTCTTCAGCAGACGGAAGGTGAGGGCGGTCTCAGTGGTGGTGCCACTCTTAGAGATGTTGATCACACCGAACTTTTTGTCTTTCAGATACTCTGTCAGTTCGAAGAGATAGTCCTCGCCGATATTGTTTCCTGCAAAGAGGATGGTGGGATTCTTCTTATCAGCCACCAGCCAGGCGAAACTGTTTCCCAAAGCCTCAATGACGGCGCGAGCACCGAGATAGCTGCCACCGATACCGGCTACTACAATAGCCTCGCAGTTGGCACGTAGCGTATCAGCGCAAGCCTGCAGCTCGTCGATAAATGCAGGTGTGATGCTTGATGGCAGATGAAGCCATCCAAGGAAATCGTTACCAGGGCAGGTGCCCTCTTCAAGAGCCTTCTGGGCTGCCTTTACTTTCGGCTCGAAAGCCTCTACTGCGCCGGCTTCCAAAAAGCAAGCGGCCTTCGTGATGTCTAACTTGATGTTGCTCATAAAATTGTTTTTTATCTAAATGAATCTGTTAATAGTTTAATCTCAATCTGCGGGGCGATGCGCTCGTAGAGAATGTTATAGACGGCATCGAGAATGGGCATGTTGACGTGGCAATGTCTGTTGATTTCTTTCATGCACTTCGTGCCGAAGTAGCCTTCGGCAATCATCTCCATCTCTATCTGGGCGGACTTGACGCTATAACCCTTGCCGATCATGGTTCCGAAGGTACGGTTACGCGAGAAGTTAGAGTAACCCGTGACGAGCAAGTCGCCTAGATAGACACTATCGTAGGCATTGCGCTCCAAGGGGTGGATGGCCGTCAGGAAACGATTCATCTCCTGAACGGCGTTGGACATGAGCACGGCCTGAAAATTGTCGCCATATTTCAAACCGGAACAGATGCCCGCGGCGATGGCATAGACATTCTTCAGAACAGAGGAATACTCGATGCCCACGACATCGGTAGAGGTCTTGGTCTTGATGTACTCGCTGGAGAGCACATCGCAGAAAGCCTGGGCCTTGTCGCGATCGGCACAGCCCACGGTGAGGTAGGAGAGACGTTCAAGTGCCACCTCCTCAGCATGTGAAGGACCGCCGATGCAGGCGATATTATCATATGGCACGTCATAGACCTGATGGAAGTACTCCGAACAGACGAGGTTCTCGTCGGGCACAATACCCTTGATGGCCGTGAGGATGAACTTGTCGCGGATGCGCGTCTTGAGTTTCTTCAGGTGGCTCTTCAGGTAGGGTGAGGGGGTGACGAAGACCAGTGTGTCGTACTGCTGGGCGATACGGTTCAGGTCGCTGTCGAAGTGGATCTCGTTGGTGTCGAAGTGCACGCTGGTGAGATAGGCAGGATTATGTCCAAGACGGCGGAAATCCTCAATACGGTCGTCACGACGCATATACCAGCCAATGTGGTGGGTGTGACTCACCACAATCTTGGCGATGGCTGTCGCCCAACTGCCGCCTCCGATAATCGCTATCTTTCCACAGTCAAACATATTTAAGCTTTTTGTAGGATTTTATTTGTTGGCAGCGTCAATCCATTTCTGGATGTCATCGACAGAGGGCTTCTGCATGTCGAGTTTGTATTTCTTGACGATGTCGCCAATCTTCTGCTGGAGACCCTGAGCCTTTTCGTCCTTGATGTTCGAGATCAGGTTAAAGCCTGCCTTGCGGAGCACGGGAACCCAATCCTCGCCAACACCAATCTCGGCCCACTCGGCAGGAGTGCTCTGTGGGATCTTCTTCTCGGGCTTCATCTGTGGGAAGAACAGCACTTCCTGGATGAAGGTCTTGCCCGTCATGAGCATCACGAGACGGTCGATACCTATACCGATACCAGAGGTGGGCGGCATACCGTACTGCAGGGCACGCAGGAAGTCCTGATCGATAATCATGGCCTCGTCGTCGCCTTTGTCAGCTAATTTCATCTGTTCGATAAAGCGTTCCTCCTGATCGATAGGATCATTGAGCTCAGAGTAGGCATTGGCCAGTTCCTTACCATTCACCATCAACTCAAAACGCTCGGTGAGTCCGGGCTTAGAGCGGTGCATCTTGGTGAGGGGAGACATCTCAACAGGATAGTCAGTGATAAATGTAGGCTGGATAAATGTGCCCTCGCAGAACTCACCAAAGAGCTCGTCGATCAGCTTGCCCTTACCCATGGTCTCATCGACATCCATACCCTTGCTGAGACAGAAGGCGCGAATCTCTTCCTCGCTCTTGCCATTGCAGTCGAAACCGGTCTTCTCCTGAATAGCCTCGAGGATAGGCAGACGACGGTAAGGCGCCTTGAACGATACGATGTTGCCGTCAATCTCGCGCTCGGGCTTGCCATTCACGGCAATACAGATGGTCTCGAGCAACTTCTCGGTGAACGACATCATCCAGTTGTAGTCCTTATACTGCACATAGAGCTCCATACAGGTGAACTCTGGGTTGTGGTTGCGATCCATACCCTCGTTGCGGAAGTTCTTGCCAATCTCATAGACACCCTCAAAGCCCCCTACGATGAGGCGCTTCAAATAGAGCTCGGTGGCGATACGCATATACATATCCTGATCGAGGGCATTGAAGTGGGTGATGAACGGACGGGCCGAAGCACCACCGGCAATCATCTGCAGGGTCGGGGTCTCTACCTCGGTATAGCCAGCTTCGTCGAGGATCTTACGCAGCGTCCTGATCACTGTTGCACGCTGCAGGAAGGTATCCTTCACCCCTTCGTTAACCACCAGATCGACATAACGCTGGCGATAGCGGAGCTCTGGATCATCAAACTTATCGTAGGCCACACCGTCCTTATACTTTACGATAGGAAGGGGCTTTAATGACTTAGAGAGTAGTGTAAGTTCTGAGGCGTGAACACTGATCTCGCCTGTCTGGGTGCGGAACACCTTACCTTTTACGCCGATAAAGTCGCCAATATCGAGCAGACGCTTGAATACATTATTATATAAGTCCTTATTTTCGCCCGGACAGATATCATCGCGGGTGATATAAACCTGAATACGACCCTTAGAGTCCTGAAGCTCGGCAAAAGAGGCCTTACCCATGACACGACGGCTCATCATACGACCTGCGATAACCACATCGCGCTCCTCGTCGTCCTTGAAATTGTCCTTAATTTCTGTGCTGAATGCATTAGTGGGGAACTCGGCTGCTGGATATGGATCAATACCCATGTTGCGCAGCTCCTCAAGGCTCTGGCGCCTGCCGATTTCCTGTTCACTGAGTTCTAAAACGTTCATCTTTTTCTTGATATTTTTTGCTTTTATGGGTGCAAAGTTACGAAAATATCCCGAAAAACACAAGGATAGGGTAAATATTTGCAAAAAAAAGCGCAAAGATTTGCACGGTTTTGGAAAAATGTTTATATTTGCCACATCTAAAGTAACTTGATGACAATGGAGGAATCAATAGTAAAGAAACGTGTTGTAGGTGTTGATATCAGTCTAGATGCAACGTCTTATGCTGTTGTTGATGTAAGAGGTAACATCTTGGCGAAGGACAGTTTCCCTACAGAGGATTATCCAGAGATAGGCGCCTTCATCACTGCACTTTGTGAAGGAATCATTCAGTTGGTTGAGGCAAATGGCGGCATTGAGTCCATCCGTTCGGTGGGTGTCAGTGCGCCAAGTTCAAACTATAAGTCGGGTAGTATCGTCAATTCTCCTAATTTTCCATGGAAAGGTGTCATCCCGCTGTCTGCTTTGTTGCGTGACAGACTGGGACTGGCCGTTGCTGTTGCAAACAATTCCCATGTCGTCGCTTTGGGGGAGCATGCCTTTGGCTGTGCTCACGGTATGCGTGACTTTATTGTCATCACCCTGGGTTCAGGTCTGGGCAGTTGTATCTTTACCGATGGAACTGTAAAGTTGGGCTCTGACGGCTATGCTGGAGAGATAGGACATACATGTGTGGAGCATGATGGTCGTCTGTGCGGCTGTGGCAACAAAGGTTGTCTGGAAGCCTATACGGCCACGAAGGGTATTATCCGTACGGCCCGTGAGGTCATGGCTGAGTCGAGTGAGCCGACAGAGATGCGTCGTGTGGCTCAATTGACACCAAAGGTGATTGCGGAGTTTTGTGACAAGGGTGATGCAATGGCCATTGAGACCTTCCGTCGTACGGGGGAATACCTGGGTCTCGGTCTTGCCAATTATGCCTCTGTGATTGATCCTGAGGCCATCATCTTCACTGGAGGAATCACAAAAACCGGAAAGTGGCTGTTGGAACCTGCCCAGAAATCTTTCGAGGAACATGTTTTCCATAATATCCGTGGGAAGGTGAAATTCCTTTCTTCTGAACTGGACGAGAGTGACCGCAACATCCTGGGGGCAAGTGTGCTGGCTTGGGAGGTGAAGGAATATTCCTTGTTTAAATAAAGTAATATCATATGGAATCGGTAGATCAGATCAAAACCCGGGTTGTTGGCGTCGATATTCGTGAAGTAAAAACCACCTTTGCACTGGTGGATATCCGAGGCGAGATTATCGCGACGGACTATTTCAATACGACGGATTATCCTGACGTATCCGACTATGTCACTGCACTCAGTGAGAAAATCATCATGTTGGTGGAGGAGAATGGCGGTTACGACAAGGTGCGTTCCGTGGGTATCAGCGCTCCGAGTGGCAACTATATGACGGGCAGTATTGAGAATGCTGCTAATATGCCGTGGAAGGGTGTCGTACCTCTGGCTGCGATGTTGCGTGACAGACTGGGACTGGCTGTGGCCCTGGCTAACGACGCACATGTCACTGCACTTGGTGAGAAAGCCTATGGTAGTGCCCACGGTTTGAAGGACTTCGTGGTTGTGTCGATTAGTCACGGAGGATTGGGTAGTTGTATCTTCATGGATGATAAGCCTCATCTTGGTGTGGATGGCTTTGCAGGAGAGGTGGGCCACTGCTGTGTGGAAGTCAATGGTCGTCAATGCGGCTGCGGTCGTAGAGGATGTCTGGAGACCTATTGTTCTGACAAGGGTCTTGTTAAGACAGTGGAAGAACTGCTTGCAGAGGGTGAACCTTCAGCATTGAGAGACCTGAAGAATATCAGTGTCCAGACCGTGACCTATTATTGTGATCAGGGTGATCGTGTGGCTATTGAGACGTTCCGTCGCCTGGGCTTTATGCTTGGCGTGGGTCTGGCCAACTATGCCTCTATCCTGAATCCTGAGGCTATCATCCTGACGGGTGATATGATGCAGGCAGGAAAATGGTTACTGAAGCCGATGCGTAAATCATTCGAAGAACATGTGTTCCATAATATTCAGGGAGCAACCCGTCTGCTCGTTTCAATTCTGAAGGAAGGTGAGCGCGATGTGCTGGGTGCCAGTGCCTTGGCATGGGATGTGAAAGAGTATTCTTTGTTTAAATAATTACTAGACCTATGGAGGAGTATAACCTTAAAACAAAAGTTGTCGGAGTTGATATAAGTACTGAAAGTACCACATACGCCATTGTAGATATTCGTGGAAATATCTTGGCGGAAGATTCGTTCGAGACATCTGACTATCCTGATGTGAACAATTTTGTGACAGCTCTGAGTGAGAAAATTGTGGTGCTTGTAGAAGCGAATGGTGGTTATGAGACCATCCGTTCTATAGGTGTCAGTTCTCCGAGTGCCAGTTCGGTAACAGGATGTCTGGAGAATGCACCCAATCTCCCTTGGAAGGGCGTGGTGCCTTTGGCAGCTATGCTAAGAGACCGCCTGGGACTGGCTGTTGGACTGGCTAATGATGCGCATATTTCTGCATTGGGCGAATATACCTTTGGCAGTGCCCATGGTATGCAGAACTTCGTCATCATTAGCCTTGGTGTAGGTGTAGGCAGTTGCTTCTTCTCTGCGGGCCACGAGCATCAAGGCCATCATGGCTTCGCTGGTGAGTTCGGTCATACCTGTGTGGTGGATGGTGGCCGTGAGTGCGGTTGTGGTCATCAGGGGTGTCTGGAATCGTATGTAGGAGCCGTGGGTATCGTGAAAACCGCCAAGGAACTGATGGCAGAGTCTGACAAGCCTACGCTGATGCGTGACCTTCAGAAACTCTCGCCGCGTACTATTGCCCAGTGTTGCGACCAAGGTGACGAGATGGCCATCGAGGTCTATCGTCGTACTGGCTATATGTTGGGTATTGGTTTGGCCAACTATGCATCCGTCATTGATCCTGAAGCGATTATCCTGACAGGTGGTATCTCGCACGCGGGCAAGTGGATTGTCGATCCTGCCTATGAGTCGTTTGAGTCCCATGTATTTGGTAACCTCAGGGGCAAGGTGAGAATTCTATTGTCGAAACTTGACAATCGTGAGCGCGATGTGCTGGGCGCCAGTGCTCTCGCTTGGAGTGTACCAGAATATTCTTTATTTAAATAGAATGAATGTAGATAGGATCAAGGATATCATCAACGATAAGCCTAACTTGAGTACCGCCCTCGGAATGGAGTTCCTCTCCACCCCCGAGGACGATACTTGTATGGCCCGTATGAAAGTGGATGAGCGTAATCGCCAGCCATTTGGATTTCTCAGTGGTGGAGCCTCCTTGGCATTGGCTGAGAACGTGGCAGGTGTAGGTTCTTCTTCTCTCTGCCCTGGCTGTGCCTGTGTGGGAATCGAAGTCAGTGGCAGTCACGTGAAGGCGGTGATGGAAGGTGACACGGTGACGGCATACGCCCGTCTTTTACACAAGGGAACCACTCTTCATGTGTGGAATGTGGATATCAAGGATACCTCAGGTGAGCTGATCTCCAATGTCAGGGTAACCAATTATGTGATTTCTTCCAGAAGATAATGTCAGGATTTGCCGTTTATCGTTTGCCGTATGAGTCGCATGTGACATTGGTTCTGCAGACGGATGGGGAACCAATGGAGTTATCCTCATGTACGGAACTTAACGGTAGAAAGGGCTTTGTCGTGGCTCCCTTTGAGGTCAGGCCAGACCAACCAATTCTGCTTATTCATCTCGATAAGGTGGAGACAATTCCTTTAGAAGAGATTGCAACTTTGCCATTGCCGGAAACGATAACTCATCCCTTTGGCATCGTCGGCGGTCAACGGATGCATTACGCCATTGACTTCGCCAACGACCATTCCCAATTGGAACTGGGTACTTTTCGTAAGATTGTATTAGCCCACTGTTCTGATGAAGAGACGCAGGAGGCGCTTTCCCCTTTGGAACTTTTCCATCGGGCCTGTATACTTTATCCTCGGATGTTTATCTCCTTGGTTTGTACAACAAAGTGCGGTTGTTGGCTCACAGCTACGCCGGAGATCTTGTTGGAAGGTGATGGCAAGAACCAATGGCGTACCATTGCCTTGGCAGGAACCATGCAACTGAAGGGAGAACAATTGAAGGGCGAGGGCGAGAATCTGAGTTGGAGCACGAAGAACATCCAAGAGCAACGCTACGTGGCTACCTATATCGCCGAGTGCTTGGAACAGTTCACCCGTGATTTCCATGAGGAAGGCCCCTATACCGCACGGGCTGCAAACCTTGTGCATCTGCGGAGCGACTTCACCTTTTCTCTGGCTGACAACAGCCATATCGGTGACCTGTTACAGGCGCTGCATCCAACGCCTGCCGTCTGTGGCTTGCCTAAGCGGGAGGCTTTCCAGTTTATTGTCCGTAATGAATATACGCCCCGCCGCTATTATAGCGGTTTTATGGGTATGCTTGATCCAGAGCATCAGACTCATCTCTATGTCTCGCTTCGCTGTATGAACATCGAGGGTCACCGTTATCATCTCTATGCTGGAGGCGGACTGCTGAAAGATAGTACAGAGGAACAGGAGTGGCAGGAGATTGAGGCTAAACTTGAAACAATGAGAAGATGTATAGCAATAAAGAACATGTAAATATACTGACGACGCTCCTCGTGGCGCATGGTATCCGACATGCAGTCGTATGTCCAGGCAGCAGGAATGCTCCTATCACGCATAATCTCAACGAGTGCCCTGATATCACGTGCTATCCAGTGACGGATGAGCGCTCTGCGGGCTTCTATGCCCTGGGTATGTCGCAGGCACTGAAGCAGCCCGTTGTGGTCTGTGTCACCAGTGGCACGGCCTTGCTGAATCTCGCCCCTGCCGTGGCAGAGGCTTACTACCAGCATATTCCCTTGGTGGTGGTTAGTGCAGATCGTCCGCAGAAGTGGATAGACCAGTTGGAGGGACAGACGCTGCCGCAGCCAGATGCCTTAGGCCGCTTCGTAAAGAAGGCGGTATCTTTGCCAGAACCCCATGACGAGGAAGAGCGCTGGTACTGCAACCGCCTTATTAATGAGGCTCTGATTGTAAGGAATGCCCCCGTGCATATCAATGTGCCGATTACTGAGCCCCTTTTCGAGTTCTCCGTTCCAGAACTTACCGTCGAGCGGAAGATAGATCGCATCCCCGCTGATATTTCTGCAGCCACGCTGAGCTATGTCACGCGGATATTCCTCCAGGCGAAACGCCCGATGCTCATCAGCGGACAGCCCATGAACCCGCTCCTGGATGAGGCCGTCTATCTGGTGGGTGATGATCCAGACTATGTGCCAGATTTCGTCTTATATATCGGGGGTTCCATCGTCAGTAAGCGCGTGAAGCGTTTTCTGCAGAAAGCCAAGGAGACGTGGGTGGTGAACGAGACGGGTGAGGTGACGGATACCTTTATGAACCTGACGCACGTCGTGCAGGGCGACGGAGAGGCTGTGGCTGATCATATCCGTTTCACGCTCGTCATGGAGCCCCATCCCTTCGTGCAACAGTGGGATGCCTTGCTGGAAAAGATACGTCAACAGACCATAGCCTACGAGCCTGGTTACTCCCAGATGGCTGCCGTGAAATATTTTGAGGCCCATGTGGGTGAGGCCGTCATCCATTATGCTAACAGTAGTGTTATCCGCTTGGCCAACAGTTTCGCTCAGCATCCCGTCTGGTGTAATCGTGGTGTGAACGGCATTGAAGGTTCACTATCCACAGCAGCAGGTTTCTCGGTAGTGTCTGCTGCCAGAGTCTTCTGTGTGATTGGCGACCTGAGTTTCTTCTACGATCAAAATGCCCTGTGGAACCAGAATCTGAAACCGAATTTCCGTATCCTGCTGTTGAACAATGGCTGTGGCGGCATTTTCAATATGCTCCCCGGGCTGGAGCAGAGTCCTGCCCGTGACGGCATTGTGGCCGCAGGGCATCACACCTCTGCCGAGGGTATCTGTCGTCAGAATGATATTGTCTATCTCCGTGCCGATGGACCGCATGATCTCCATCAGGCCATCGACACCTTATTATATACAGAGAGTGACCGTCCTGTACTCCTCGAAGTCTTTACGACTGCCGATGAGGACGAGCAGGTATTGAAAGACTATTATAAAACATTGAAGTTATGAGAGAGTGGAAACAGATTCGAGCGTTCGAGGAGATTCTCTTCGAGGAATATAACGGCATTGCCAAGATCACGATCAACCGTCCGCGTTATCGCAACGCCTTCACGCCCAAGACAACCTATGAGCTGGGGCAGGCCTTTGCCCAATGCCGTGAGATGCAGGACATCAGTGTGGTGCTACTGACCGGTGCCATGTCGGAGGTTCCAGAGGGAAAGACGTTGGCCGATGTGAAGCATGCTTTCTGCAGTGGTGGCGATATGCACGTGAAAGGCCGTGGCGGCTATGTCGATGAGGAGGGCGTGCCCCGTCTCTCTGTACTCGACGTACAGATGCAGATCCGTCGTCTGCCCAAACCCGTCATTGCCATGGTGAATGGCTATGCTATTGGTGGTGGTCATGTGTTGCATCTTGTCTGCGACCTGACGATTGCCAGTGAGAATGCCATCTTTGGACAGACGGGGCCTAAGGTGGGAAGTTTTGATGCCGGTTTTGGCTCGTCGTATCTCGCTCGCATCGTCGGCCAGAAGAAGGCGCGTGAGATCTGGTTCCTCTGCCGTCAATATACCGCTAAGGAAGCTGAGGAGATGGGGATGGTTAACAGGGTCGTGCCTATTGAGCGTCTCGAAGACGAGTGTGTGGAATGGGCAGAGATCATGATGCAGCGCTCGCCCCTGGCCCTTCGTATGATCAAGGCAGGACTGAATGCCGAACTCGATGGTCAGGCTGGTATCCAGGAACTGGCAGGCGACTGTACCATGCTCTATTATTTCCTTGATGAGGCTCAAGAAGGAGGTAAAGCCTTCCTTGAGAAGCGCAAGCCCGATTTCAAGAAATATCCCAAACTGCCATGACCTATCGCATTGAGGAGCGAGTGCTCCATTTCAAGCAACCTGCGGGAACATCGCGAGGAGTTTATACTACCCGTAAGATCTGGCTGGTTTATCTGTCGGATGGGGAACGTGAGGGAGTAGGGGAGTGTGCGCCGTTGCCTGATCTCAGTTGCGATGCTCGTTCAGACTATGCCGAGGTGTTGGAGAGATTCTGCGCCTCACAGGGGGACGGTTCTTTTGTTAGGTCGAGCGACCTAACAAAAGAACCGTCCCCCTGTGAGACCCTCCGCCCTTATCCCTCTATGCTCTTCGGCCTCGAAACCGCTCTGCTGAACCTGCAAAATGGTGACCATCTTTTCGATACCGCCTTTAGTCGCGGTGAGGTAGGCATCCCCATCAACGGTCTCGTCTGGATGGGCAACTACGACGAGATGCTCCAACGCTTGGAGTCTAAACTGGAACAGGGCTATCGCTGCGTCAAATTGAAGATTGGTGCCATTGACTTCGAACAAGAGCTCTCTCTGATCAAGAAGATCAGAGAGAGATTCTCGTTCCATGAGGTAGAACTCAGAGTGGATGCTAATGGTGCCTTTAAGTATGAAGAGGCATTGTACAAACTCGAGCTGCTCTCGCAATACAATATTCATAGCATTGAGCAACCTATCAAACAGGGGCAGTGGGCCTATATGGCGGAACTCTGTCGTGAGTCGCCCCTTCCTATCGCATTGGATGAAGAACTCATCGGTGTGAACGATCCGGAGATGAAGGCCCACATGCTGAAAATCATCAAACCCCGTTACATCATCTTGAAGCCATCGTTGCACGGTGGTATGATGGGGTGTCGCGAGTGGATTACTACGGCTAAGTCGCAGGGTATCGGCTCATGGATCACGTCTGCCCTTGAGAGTAACATCGGCCTGAATGCCATCGCCCAGTTCGCCTCAGATGTCTATGGCGATCATATCACCATGCCTCAGGGCTTGGGCACAGGCCAACTGTTTACAGATAATATCCCCATGCCTCTCGAAATCCGTGGTGATCAGTTATGGCGATGTCGTTAGAGGAATTCCTTGAAGAGTGGAATAACTCTTCCCCATACGTTCATGTGCAGACGAGTGGTTCGACGGGCGCTCCAAAACCTATGCTTGTTGAGAAGCGGCGGATGCTCAACTCCGCTCGTATCACCTGCGATTTCCTTGGACTGCAAGAAGGCGACACGGCCTTGCTTTGCATGTCGCTTGACTATATTGCGGGCAAGATGATGGTGGTGCGGTCGATAGAGCGAGGGTTAAGACTGATCGTTCAGGAACCAAGCGGGCATCCGCTAGGGGGGACACAGTGGGGACACTGGGGGACTGTCCCCTCTGTGTCCCCTTCTATTGACTTCGTGGCGATGGTGCCAATGCAGGTGTATAACTCTCTACAGGTGCCAGAGGAACGCGATTACCTCATGCAGATCAAACATCTGATCATTGGCGGCGGCGCTATTGATGAAGCCTTAGCAGCAGAATTGAAGACCTTCCCTAATGCGGTATGGAGCACCTATGGTATGACGGAGACCCTCTCCCATATCGCCCTGCGTCGTCTCAGCGGCCCGGAGGCCTCCGAGTTTTATACCCCTTTCCCTGGGGTTCGTCTCAGCCTTTCCGACGAGAACTGTCTTATCATTGACGCCCCCGAGGTCTGTCCGGAACCCCTTGTCACCAACGACATCGCCGAACTTTCTTCCCAAAAATTTAAAATTTTGGGAAGAAAGGACAACATCATCTGCTCTGGCGGCCTGAAAATCCAGGCCGAGCAACTTGAGCGCCAACTCCGTCCCCACATGCGCGAACCTTATATAATAAGCAAGCGCCCCGATGCGAAGTTTGGTGAGATTGTCGTCCTGCTGACGGAAGGCTCTGTCGAAGAAGCCCGTGACGTCTGCGAGCACGTCCTCCCCAGATTCCATCAGCCTCGTGCCTACATCCATCTCGATCACATTCTCCTTACAGAGACAGGCAAGCCTGCCCGTAAGCAGGCTGAGTTGTTTGCAAAAAAGAGATAGGGCTACTCTCACGAGCGGCCCTATCTGCGATTAGTTAGTAATATGATTAGGTCTATTAAGTTGATTGGTCAGCCTTTATATGGTCAGCCCTCTCTGTAGAAGTCGAGGGCCTCGTAAATCTCTTCCTTGGTGGCATTTTGGTTGATGCGGATATCTCCGATGCCGCCCAGTAGTGTGAAGTTGATAGAGTCTGCCACGTTTTTCTTGTCATGGGTCATCAACTCCAACAGGGTGGGGTAGTCGTCGCAGGTAATGTCCATCTTCCCGTAGTGCTCCTTGATGAAACTGACGGTCTGGTGCATCTTATCGGTGGGGAAGCCTGTCTTCATGCAGCTGAGGTATAGCTCGCAAATCAGTCCCCAGGCGACGGCATAGCCATGTAATACAGGTTTCCGCTGGAGAGCCAGCGACTCGAAGGCGTGGCCTACGGTATGTCCGAGGTTCAGGGCTTTGCGGATGCCATGTTCCGTGGGGTCTTCTGTGACGATACGCTCCTTGACAGCAACACTGTCAGCAACCATTTGGCTTAGTTTCTGCAGATCAGGGTTCTCCAGATCGTAGTTCAGCAGTTCAGCCCACATCTTATCCTCGGAGATAATTCCGTGCTTCAACATCTCTGCATAGCCGGAACGGATATTCTCCGCATCAAGCGTCTTCAGGAATTGCGTGTAGAGGATCACCGTGTTGGCATTGTTGAATACGCCGATCTCGTTTTTCAGTCCGTTGAAGTTGATTCCCGTCTTTCCGCCGACGCTGGCATCGACCATGGCGAGCAGGGTGGTTGGGATGTTGATGTAGTTGATGCCCCGCTTGAAGGTGGAGGCTGCGAAGCCACCGAGGTCTGTCACCATGCCGCCCCCTATATTTATTAATAAGGTGTGGCGGGTAGCGCCTCCCTGACCCAGTTCTTCCCAGACGTGGGCGAGTGATTCGAGCGTTTTATGGGTGTCTGTCGCTCCGATGATGATACGCTTAGCATCCTTTAGGGCGGCAAACCCCTCAACAACTGGCAGGCAATAATATTCCGTTGTCTTGTCAGCCAGCAGAAACATGCGATCATGCTCGCACTGGATAATAGCCTCCTGAAGAGACTGCTCAAGTTTTTCGGCAATAACGACTTTCTGTCGATTCATTTTTTAATGGTTAAAGCTCTACCTTAGTTGTTTTCGCATGCAAAGGTACGATTATTATTTGAAACAGACGAACGAATCCATAAAATTTTTTAGTTGTTATTAAACTTTTCCAACGTATTTGCGTCAAACAGACAGTTAATCAAACAATGATCATGAGAAAAATGATACTTATTGTGGCCGCCCTAGTGATGACGGTCACTACGTTTGCCCAGCGAACGGTAACGGGCAAGGTTGTGGAACAGGATACGCAAGATGCCGTTATTCAGGCAACGACAGCCTTGCTCAGTGGTGAGAAAGTGGTCGCCAACGCAGTGACCAACACCAATGGTGCTTTTTCCATCAAGGCTCCACGTGATGGCAGTTATACCCTGCAAGTTACTTATGTGGGTTTCAAGACCTACACGAAGAAGATCAACATCAAGGACGGCAAGGACTACCATGCTGGTACGATTGCGATAGAGCCTGACGCTATTATGCTGAAGGGCGCCACGGTGACGGCCCGTGCCTCGAAAGTGACGCTGAAGGCCGACACTTTTGTCTATAATGCCAATGCTTTCCGTACGCCTGAGGGCTCCGTGGTGGAAGAACTTGTGAAACGTCTTCCTGGTGCCGAGGTGAGTGATGACGGTACTATCAAGATCAACGGTAAGGAGGTGAAGAAGATCCTCGTGGATGGCAAGGAGTTTATGACGGGTGATACGAAGACCGCCATGAAGAACCTGCCAACGAACATCATCGACCGTATCAAGGCCTACGATCAGCAGAGCGACTTGGCGCGTGTGTCAGGTATTGAGGATGGTGAGGAAGAGACGGTGCTCGACTTCGGCATCAAGCAGGGCATGAACAAAGGTGTGATGATGAACGCTGACTTGGCCGCAGGTACGAAGCACCGTTATGCAGGCCGTATCTTCGGTGGTGTGATGAAAGATAACACGAAGGTGTTCCTGATGACCAATGCCAACAATACCAACGATATGGGATTCCCTGGTGGCGGTGGCGGCGGTCGCTTCGGTGGTGGTCGCCAGGGTCTGACGGCCACAAAGATGGCAGGTCTGAACTTTAACTATGAGAAGACCGACCTACTGAAACTCGACGGTAGTGTGCGCTGGAACCACAGTGACGGTGATGCTCTCTCAAAGCGCTCGTCAGAGACATTCTTCGGCGAGACTACCTCACAGTTCAGCAATAGCCTGACAAAGAACTATACTCGTTCTAACGGCTGGGATGCCCGTATGCGTCTGGAATGGACACCTGACTCCATGACTAATATCATGTTCCGTCCCTCGTTCCGCTATAACTCGAACGATGGTGATAATGCCAGTAACGAGGCCAGCTTTGACCAGAATCCTTATGATTACGTGACCGATCCCCTTGCAGACCTGAAGACCCTGGTAGAGAAGGGCATCGTGAAAAATGACCGTACGCAGGAGAGCGTGTCGTATAGCGACTCGAAGAACCTGAATGGTATGCTGCAGATCAACCGCCGTCTGAATAACTCAGGACGTAACCTGACTTTACAGTTGAATGCAGGTTGGAGTGACGGCGACAGCAAATCGATTTCGAACAGTCTGATCAAGTATTATCAGGAAGGCATCATTGTCGGCGATACAATCAACCGCTACTCCATCACGCCTACGAAGAACTGGAATTACAGGGCCCGCATTACCTATAGTGAGCCGATTTTCCCCAAGACTTATCTGCAGTTCAGCTACCAGTATGAATACAGATACCAGCAGAGCGACCGTGGTACGTACGATCTGAGTGACCTGCTTTCTGATGGCAGCTGGAATGGCGGCTATCGCTCCTGGGACAGCTATTTAGGACAGTTCGGCATCCGCAATAACAATGTGGAGCCCTATAAGGATGAGAGCCTGAGCCGATTCTCAGAATACAAAAACTATATACATACAGCCGAGGTGATGCTGCGCATCGTCCGTAAGGCCTATACCTTTAATGTGGGTGTCCAGGTGATCCCACAGAAGTCGCACTTCATCCAGGACTATCAGGGTATCCATTCCGACACTACCCGTACGGTGACGAACTTTGCACCTACAATGGACTTCCGCTGGAAGAAGTCTGCGACAGGACAGCTGCGCTTTACCTATCGTGCCAATTCCAGTCAGCCACAGATGAGCGATCTGCTCGATATCACGGACGACAGTGACCCGCTGAACATCACAAAGGGTAATCCAGGATTGAAGCCCTCGTTCCGTCAGAACTTCAACCTGTTCTACAATGACTACTTCCAGAAACACCAGCGTGCCGTAATGACATTTGTGAACTTCTCGACAACTAGCAACTCGATCTCTAACAAGACAACACTTGACCCTGTGACTGGCGGCCGCATCACCCAGCCGGAGAACATTAACGGCAACTGGAATGGTAACCTGGGCTTTATGTTCAATACCGCCGTCGATTCAGCTGCCTTTTTCAATGTGAACACGTTCACTAACCTGAGCTATGCGCACAATGTGGGCTATGTGAGCGTGGATATGAAATCCGACTCACAGAAGTCTGTCACGACATCCACAGGTATTGGCGAGCGCCTGGCAGGTAGTTATCGTAACGAGTGGCTGGAGATAGAGTTGAACGGTTCTGTGAACTATCAGCATAACCGTAGTGAGCTGCAGACCAACAACAACCTTGATACCTGGCAGTTCACGTATGGTGGTATGGTGGGTATTACGGCGCCTTGGGGCACCTCGCTCACTACGAACCTGAATATGCAAAGCCGTCGCGGATACAGTGACTCATCAATGAATACCAACGAGTTGATCTGGAATGCGCAGGTCTCGCAGAGTTTCCTGAAGGGTAATGCGCTGACGGTATCCTTGCAGCTTTACGACATCCTCCATCAGCAATCGACCATCAGTCGCACCATCTCGGCTTCTATGCGCAGTGATACGGAATATAACGCCATCACGAGCTATGGCATGTTGCATGTGATCTATCGTCTGAACCTCTTTGGAGGTCGTGGCGCCTTTGGAGGAGGTCTTGGCGGTCCTGGTGGACGTGGCGGCTTCGGTGGTGGTCCTCGTGGCGGTGGCGGTTTCGGTGGCGGTCCCCGTGGCGGAGGTGGTGGCTTCGGCGGCCCACGCAGGTTCTAAGCAAGGAAAAAGGCTTCGGAGTTATTCCGAAGCCTTTTCTGTTGTCTCTGTTTCTTCCTCGGCATCCTTGAAATCGGTGATACCTGCTTCAACCAGGATGTTATACCAGGAGATGAGTTTCTTGATGTGACTATTCTGCACACGGTCCTGATCCCATTCGGGTAAAACCTTTGTGAAGTAATCCCTCAGTTCCTGACCAGAGGCCTTCTTTTCGTTGATGCTGGCCTTCTTGCCACCTTCAAGTGTCTTCATGTTCTCCAGGACATCCATCAAGGGTACGTCGTCAGTCTCGGTAAACATGGCAATATCGCTCAGAGAGGTGATACGGTCAGTGGCAAAGGCTGGTATCCGCTTATGGGTGCCGTCAAGTGCCTCTACAATAAGGTTGTTATTGCCTCTTGATACAAGTTTGTAAAGTCCGGGCTTGCCGGCGATTGCTAAAATGGTCTGTTGCATTGTTCTATAATCTTATTTAATTGTTGTTCAATATCTGCTTTGCCATCGTTAATGAGTTCGAAGTCTGCGCGGCAGACGACCTCTTCTTGTGGCAGTTGCCTTCCTATCCATTCAAGAACTTCCTTTCTGGAGAGGTGGTCGCGCTGCATGACCCGTCGGATGCGTATTTCCAAAGGAGCCGTGACGACTATGACACAATCCACAAGCCTGTAAATGCCGGATTCGTACATGATAGCGCTCTCCATCCATTCCATCCCGCTCTCTTCAAAGTCGCGGAACACGGCAGGGTGCACAATATCATTAATGGCTTTCTGGTTGTCTGCCGATATCAGCAGAAACTTGGAAACAGCAGCCTTGTTCAGTCGTCCGTCAGCGTTGTAGGCCTTTGGGCCAATCAAATGGGTGAGTTGTTCGCGTATTTCTGGTGATGTGCGTATCAACCGTTTGGCAGCACTGTCGCAGTCGTAAACCTCATAGCCGCGTTGTCGCAGTCGTTGGCATACAAAACTCTTTCCACTACCTATCCCACCGGCAATCCCTATTTTCATTACTCTTCCGTCTGTGATTCTATAAGATAATCCACCAAGGTGGTTTCAAGTTTTGCCCTGGAAATACCGGCTGGTACGTCTTTCAGATAGATCCGGCATTTCTCTGATGGATTCTGCTTGATCTCCTGATAGTCGGCTACCACATGGAAGTCTTCTGGGCGGAGGTTGCGATAAACACTGACACCAGTCACAAAACTGACAGTCACCTTGGCAGGGAATGTTCTCAGGATCTTTCCTTCAGGCATATTAATGCCCTGAACGGGAATTCCCTCGATACGTTCTTCGGTGAGTACATCGGTATAGAAACTGACTTTGATATGGTCTGGTACCATTTTTACCCCTTTGAGCTTGCTGAGTTGGCAATTGACCACTAACGTGTCGCGGAAGTTGGCGTAGTTGAGCTGCTCTGTATATAAAATATTAATGCTGTCAAGTTTCGCGTCGGAGGCATAGACGGTTACGCTATCGGGAGAATATTCGACCCGTGAAATGAAATACAGTTCCTCAGGAATCACACGGCCGCTCCATCTGACAGGAACTTGCTTTTTGGTGCCGTAGTTATAGTAGAATTCCAATTTCTCAGGCTTGGTGCTGATGATCTTCGAACTGCTAAGAAGGTGTTGATAGACAATCTTTTGCATATCCTGTGCCGATACGAAACCTGTCCCATTATTACGAGTGTAATTCTTGAAGCGGAAGTTGATATTCTTCAGATAGTCGCCGTAATGATAGGCTGCAAGGACAATACCTTTGTCACGTATGGTTATCCTCACAGTGTCTATCTCGTCAGATGTGAGTACAGCGTTTTTGGGCACGTCAATGATGGCGACAGGGATGGCAAACTCCTGCTCATAAGTGTCGTTCAGTGTCAGTGACAGCCAGAAGATACCAGAGAGTATTAGGAAGAACAGGAAAATCAGGAGCTCCTTGTTGATTTTACTGAACAAGAAGTTCCTGATATATTGCCATAGCCTGCCCTTACTCATTCTATTTGATTCTTATTTCTGCTGTGGGGTGCTGGCCATATCCTTGAAGACTGAGGTCTTCTCAACAGTAACCACAACATCACGGGCAATTTTCACATCTACCGTGTTCTTGGCAAGGTCAATGCTCTTTACTGTTCCGTGGATACCACCTCCCGTCACAACCTCTGTGCCTTCGGTCAGTTCGTTCTGGAACTTCTGAATTTCTTTCTGTTTCTTCTGCTGGGGCTTGATCATAAAAAACCACATAATGGCGAAGATGGCCACCATCATGATAATCATACTCATGCCACTACCTTGTGCTGCTTGTGCAGCTAATACGATGTTTGTCATAATCTATTGTTTTTTATTTGTCTTCTTTCGTTTGAGGCTCTTCTCCTTTCTTGATGCGATGTCTCATCTTTTTGGGTTGCCCATTCAGAGTTACTTTTTCTCCATGGAAGCTCTTCGCTTTGTTCTCTTTAGTACCTTTTAATTCTTTAGGCTCCATGTGTTTCATCAGCCGTCCGGTCTTAATGAGGTTGCGGGCAATGGCATCAAGCATACCGTTGATATAGCCACCACTCTTCTTGGTAGAGTAGAGTTTTGCGATATCCACGTACTCGTTGATACTGACGCTGATGGGTATGTTGGGGAAGGTCATTATTTCAGCAATAGCTATCTGCATGAGGATAACATCCATATAAGCCAGGCGCGAAAAATCCCAGTTACGTGAGGCTTCACTCATGTAGTGCTGATACTGGTCTGCATTGAGGATGGCTGAACGGAACAGTTTCCGGGCAAAGTCCTTCTCCTCTTCGCTATCCCATTCGGGCAACAGTTCTTCTTTCGCGCCATTCTGTTCCTTGAAACGCTTGATGGTCTTCAATACAAAGGTATCTACAATTTCCTTGTCGTCGTTCCAATAAAGGCTTTGGTCCTCCAGGATAGCGTCCAGATCAGCGTTGTCCGTGATAATTGTCTTATATAGTTTGCGCCATAGTTCGCGGTCGGCTTCATAACTATCCTCGTCACTGGCCATGTAGGTCTTGTATGTCTCGCTGCTTTCAATGGTCTCGAAGATTTGTCCAAGAAAGACAGCAGAGTCCTCCCACGCAAATTTCTGGGTACTCATGAACTCTTGAAGAGCTTTGTTCTCTCCAAGTTGTAAGGCGAAGCGGTTAAATACAAATTTCTGGGATGGCTCTGGTGTGCCTTCACGCAAGGCACGGGCTTGTGCAACTTCCAATCTGCGTCCTGCCTCCTTGGTGATAGCCACAATGAGTGCAAGCAGGTAGTTGTAGAGGTCATATGCCTTTGACAGACTGAAGAAAAGTTCCTTTTCAGCCGAGTCGATGTTCTTGTTACCGTTTTGATAGTAAGCGTAGGTTAACTGAACAATCTTGATTCTGATAATTTCCCTATTGATCATCTCACTTGATGCTTTTAATAATAATTGGTTCTCTTGTTTTGTTGTTTCTGATGTGCAAAGGTAGGTATTTTTCTATGATTCTGCAAGAAAAAGCAGGAAAAATACGTTAAAAATGAAAATTTTCACTGCTCTCTTCGCACTTTTCACATTTTTGTTGTACCTTTGCACCGCTTTTTCTCAAAGCACTACGATTTTTCGTGTGATGGCGAATTAAGCATAAAAGGTATTTAACTTAATTTAGAGTAACACAATTATGAAAGAAATGAGCGTTAGTGGCCAGAAGCGTGCCACTACAGGCAAGAAAGCCGCAAAAGAACTCCGTAAGGAGGGTCTTGTTCCTTGTAACCTTTATGGTGAGAAGAAAGATGGTAAGGGTCTCCCCGAGGCTCTGTCATTTGCCATCCCCGCAGCCCAGCTTCGCAGGGTTGTCTATTCTCCCGATGTGTATGTGGTCAACCTGACCATCGATGGTGAGGCTCACAAGGCAGTGATGAAGGAAATCCAGTTCCATCCGACAACGGATGCCGTGCTGCATATTGATTTCTTTGAGGTTAATGAGACTAAGCCCATCACTATTGGTATTCCCGTTAAATTGGTGGGTCATGCTCAGGGTGTGCGCGATGGTGGTCGCCTGAGCCAGGCTGTTCGTCAGTTGAATGTGACCGCTCCTTACAAGCAGATTCCTGAGGTGCTGGAGATAGATGTGACAGAACTGAAGTTGGGTAAGGCTATCAAGGTGGCTGAATTGAACTTCGATGGTCTGCAGATTGCTACTCCTGCTCAGGTCGTTGTCTGCTCAGTGAAGGCTACACGTGCTTCTCGTTCTGCTGCTGCAGCAGGTGAAGAGGCCGCTGCTGAGTAATTCCTAAACGACTGGGAATGGACAAGTACTTGATTGTTGGCTTGGGTAATGTTGGTGACGAATACGAACTGACCCGCCACAATACAGGCTTTATGGTATTGGATGCCTTTGCGAAGGCGTCCAATATTCATTTTGAAGACCGACGCTACGGTTTTGTGGCGGAGACGTCGCTCAAAGGCCGTAAGGTAATCTTGCTCAAGCCCTCTACGTTTATGAATCTGAGCGGAAATGCCGTACGCTATTGGTTGAATAAGGAGAATATCGACCAAAGTCGTCTGCTGGTAATCAGCGATGACGTGGCCCTGCCCCTTGGGGCTTTTCGCCTGAAGGCTGGTGGCTCCAATGGTGGACACAACGGACTTGGACATATCCAACAGCTGATTGGACAGAACTATGCCAGGCTTCGTATGGGTATCGGCAATGACTTTCCCCGTGGCATGCAGGTGGACTGGGTGCTGGGGAAATATGATGAGGAGGAATTGAAAGCCCTTCAGCCCAGCCTGGATCTGGGTGTGGAGATCATCAAGAGCTTTGTGCTTGCAGGGATTGATCTCACTATGAACCAGTATAACAAACTGGGAAAGGGAAGCCAAGTCAAGAAGAGTGAAGTAGAAAAAAACAGCGATTGATGGGAGAGGTTGCAAGAATCGACAAGTGGCTTTGGGCAGCGCGTATCTTCAAGACACGCTCCATTGCTGCTGATGCCTGTAAGAATGGTCGTGTGACCATCCAGGGCGTGAATGTGAAACCTTCCCATACGGTAAAGGCTGGAGAGGTGGTTGCTGTGCGGAAACCTCCTGTGACTTACTCCTTTAAGATCCTGAAGACTATTGAGCAAAGGGTAGGGGCCAAACTGCTGCCTGAGATCTATGAGAACGTGACGACACCTGATCAGTATGAACTGCTGGAGATGAACCGCATCAGCGGATTCGTTAACAGGGCGAGGGGTACAGGACGTCCCACTAAGAAAGACCGTCGTGTCATGGATGCTTTTGTCGGCCCTTCTCTGGAAGGAGATTACGATAGTTTCTTTGGTGACGATTGGGATGATGACGACGATGAAGATTAAAGTTCACTGCGTATGTTGATCAATATTGTTTATATTATTGTAGGTGTGGCCCTCGTGTTATGGGGGGCTGACAGACTGACGGAAGGAGCCTCTTCCCTGGCGCGTGGCCTGCATGTGCCTGAGATCGTAATTGGCCTGACCATTGTGGCAGCAGGAACTTCTGCGCCAGAACTGTTTGTCAGCATGGTTTCTGCCTTCAAGGGAACCTCTGACCTCGCTGTGGGAAATGTTCTCGGTTCGAATATATTCAATACAATGCTGATTGTGGGATGCTCTGCCGTGGTGGCACCGATGGCTGTGGCTCCTTCGACGGTGAAGAAGGATATTCCTTTTGCCGTGGTGGCTTCCTTCCTGTTGTTCATGCTCTGTTTCGACGATATGGACTCGCCTCACCTATGGGGTAATGATATCAGTCGTTCTGATGGTATCATTCTGCTCATAGGTTTCCTGATCTTCATGATATACACATTCCAGAGCGCCAAGAAACAGGGACTGATGCCGACAGAAGAGGAACTGGAGGAGAATAGTGAGTTACCAAAAGATTACTCAAAGCTATGGCGGAACTTGTCATTCATCGTTTTGGGACTGGCTTGCCTGATTATCGGCAGTAATCTGTTTGTCGATGCTGCATCGTATGTAGCCTATCGCTATGGTGTCCGTCAAAGTGTCGTGGGCCTGACCATTGTGGCTGGAGGAACCTCCCTGCCTGAATTGGCCACAAGTGTGGTGGCAGCCTATAAGGGCCGCTCTGCCATTGCTATCGGAAATGTGCTGGGATCGAATGTCTTCAACATCCTGTTGGTACTTGGTATGACTGCAGTTGTCCATCCGATGCGTATCATGGGTATCACTATCGTCGATCTGATGATGATGCTGGTGAGTGTCGGCATTCTCTGGCTCTTTGCCTATACGAAATACTCAGTCTCGCGCAGGGAAGGCGTGTTGCTGATATTGGGCTTTCTGGCCTATATGGGCTGGTTGCTCTATCTGTTGTAGAAAAAACACAGGGGTACTTGCTCAACCCCCTTTAACAAAACAAGAAAAATGGAAAATAAAAAAGAACAAAAGATCAGTGTGCTGTTTATGTTCTATGGCATACTGTTCTGCGTCTGCCTGATAACGGCAAACGTGCTTGAAACAAAACAGATCTCACTCGGACCTGCCAATATGACGGCAGGACTGATCGTGTTTCCTGTCAGTTACATTATTAATGATGTGGTTTGTGAGGTCTGGGGATATGGCCGCACCCGTCTGCTCATCTGGATGGGCTTTGCCATGAACTTTCTGTTCGTAACCTTTGGTGCCATTGCAGACTGGATCCCAGGGGCTTCCTATTGGGATGGTGAAGAAGGATTCCACCAGATCTTCGGATTGGCTCCCAGAATAGCGGGGGCTTCGTTCTTAGCCTTTGTGTGTGGCTCGTTTATCAATGCCTACGTGATGAGTAAAATGAAACTGTCATCGGCTGGCAAGAACTTCTCCTATAGGGCCGTGATGAGTACGATCTTTGGCGAATTGACAGACTCCATCATCTTTTTCCCGTTGGCCTTGGGGGGCGTGATCCCCTGGGAGGAGATGCCCTCGCTCATTATCACACAGGTCACGCTGAAGACGCTCTACGAGATACTCGTGCTGCCTGTGACGATCCGTGTTGTGAAGTTCACCAAGGAGCACGACCACGAAGATGTCTATGACGATAACATTGCCTATAACATATTTAAAGTGAAGGAACTATGAGAGAAGACAATCTGAATGCCCTCGGCAAGAAGACGGAGTATAGGATGGACTATGCTCCTGAAGTGTTGGAAACGTTCGTGAACAAGCATCCAGACAACGACTATTGGGTGCAGTTCAACTGTCCTGAGTTTACTTCCCTCTGTCCGATTACAGGACAGCCTGACTTCGCAGAGATCAAGATCCTGTATATCCCTGGAGAGCGCATGGTGGAGAGTAAGAGTCTGAAGCTTTATCTCTTTAGTTTCCGTAATCACGGTGATTTCCATGAGGACTGCGTGAACACGATCATGAAGGATATGGTTCGCCTGATGGATCCCAAATATATAGAGGTCGTCGGCCTCTTCACCCCACGTGGTGGCATCTCGATTTATCCCTATGCCAACTACGGGCGTCCTGGCACCAAATATGAGCAGATGGCCGAGCGCCGCCTGCAGGAGCATCAGATGATTCCTGTGAGGTAAAAGTCGTCTGTCAAGAATTATTGGCTAAAAAAATAACATCTCTTTTGCTCGAAATAGGAGCGGGGAGATGTTTTTTGATGGCCGTTTTGGACTGTGAGGATGGTCTCATGACGACAGGACAGGCTGTCTATAGTGGAATACATGCCATTTGTTGACGAAAAGATGCCTTCTGTTCCTCAAAAAGCAGTCTCCGTCATTCGTAGGAAGCCTCTTTAGAGGAATTAAGGAGTCCTTAATTCTTATAAGTCAGCCTCGGACAAAGCGTATTTCTATGGATCAAGAATGGCAGGAGGACTAATGCTCACATTATCAGCCGTTTAACTCTAAAGGTGCATTTTTTGCGTATTGGCGGGTTGTTTCTCGTTTGCTGATGACGGCGCGAGTTATGAGAGGCACTTTGTCGTGATTTTGTCATTTGGTCCCAGAGAAATGATAAAAGAGCGTTGACTTGTCCAGAAAGGTGTCGAATAGTCAAATAATCAAAAAAAAGCATGGAAACTGAGCGGTTTTCCAATATTTATTGCTATTTTTGCATTTTGAAGAATCATCATAGCAAGAAAAAATAACTTAGAACAATGGCAAAAAAGAAAATCCAGTTCAGTCTCGTGTATCGAGACATGTGGCAGAGTTCAGGCAAATTCCAGCCTCGTAAGGACCAGTTGGAGCGCATCGCCCCAGTGATTATTGACATGGGCTGTTTTGCCCGAGTGGAAACCAATGGTGGTGCCTTCGAGCAGGTAAACCTGATGGCAGGTGAGAACCCTAATCTGGCAGTGCGTGCATTCTGTAAGCCTTTCAACGAGGTAGGCATCAAGACACACATGCTCGACCGCGGTCTCAATGCCCTGCGTATGTATCCTGTGCCCGATGACGTGCGTGCCCTGATGTATAAGGTGAAGCATGCCCAGGGTGTGGATATCACCCGTATCTTCTGCGGACTGAACGATACCCGTAATATCATCCCCAGTATCAAATGGGCCAAGGAGGGTGGCATGACGCCTCAGGCTACGCTCTGTATCACCACATCTCCTGTGCATACCGTAGAGTATTATACAGCGATCGCTGAAGAGGTGATTGCTGCAGGAGCCGAGGAGATCTGTCTGAAGGATATGGCCGGTATCGGACAGCCCGCCATGCTGGGTGCACTGACAAAGGCCATCAAGACCAAGCATCCTGACATTATCGTGCAGTATCATGGTCACTCTGGCCCAGGCCTCTCGATGGCCTCTATCCTCGAGGTTTGTAACAATGGTGCCGATGTTATTGATACGGCTATCGAACCCCTGTCTTGGGGTAAGGTGCATCCCGATATCATCTCTGTACAGTCGATGCTGAAGAACGAGGGCTTCGAGGTGGCAGACCTGAACATGAATGCCTACATGCAGGCCCGTACGCTGACGCAGGAGTTCATCGACGACTGGCTCGGCTACTTCATCAATCCTGCCAACAAGCACATGTCTTCACTGCTCCTTGGCTGTGGACTCCCTGGTGGCATGATGGGATCGATGATGGCCGACCTTGGTGGTATCCAGACGATGATCAACAAGTTGCGCGCCCAGAAGGGTGAGCCCGAGTTGACGATGGACGATATGCTCGTGAAACTCTTCAACGAGGTAGAGTATGTATGGCCGAAGGTTGGTTATCCCCCACTGGTAACCCCGTTCTCACAATATACGAAGAACATCGCCCTGATGAACCTCCTCACCATGGAGCAGGGTAAGGGCCGTTATGTGATGATGGACGATGCCATCTGGGGTATGATCCTTGGCAAGAGCGGCAAGGTGCCTGGAACGATTGCGCCTGAGCTTATCGAACTGGCACAGAAGCAGAAGCGCGAGTTTACAGATGTGGATCCCCATACGCTGTTGGAGAATGCACTCGACGGCTTCCGCAAGGAGATGGACGAGAATGGCTGGGAGTATGGACCAGACGATGAAGAACTCTTCGAGTTGGCTATGCACCCAGAGCAGTATCGTCCCTTCAAGAGTGGTCAGGCCAAGAAGCAGTTGCTGGCTGATATCCAGAAGGCTAAGGACGCCAAACTTGGTGGTGGCCAGAAGATTTCTCAGGAGGAGATCGATGCGCTGAAGCACGCCAAGGCCGATGCAGTGAAGTCTCCATTGGACGGTCAGCTCATCTGGAGCTTTGGCGGTGAGGGCGTGCCTGCTGCCTGTATCGAGCCGTTTATTGGTCAGACCTACAAGGAAGGTGACATCTTCTGTTATCTGCAGACAAAGTGGGGCGAGATCGTTGAGATCCCTGCTGCGCTGGGAGGCAAGTTGGTAGATGTCAGCGTGAAGCCTGGACAGAAGATCCGGCAGGGCGATACCATCGCTTGGATAGAAAGACAGGGATAATGGACTATCTGGCTATTATCAATGCGTATTATCCGTCGGAGAATGATCTCCGGCGGATATTGCTAACGCATAGTCGCAGTGTGGCAGACCGATGCCAGAAGATTGCCCGCAAGCATCCAGAACTGCGCCTCGACACGGAATTCCTTGAGGAGGCAGCGATGCTCCATGACATTGGCATTTTTTGTTGTAATGCCCCCAGTATCCAGTGCTTTGGTACAGAACCGTATATCTGTCATGGTCTTATTGGGGGACGTCTGTTAAGAGAGAAAGGACTTGTGCGCCATGCTCAGGTCTGTGAAAGACATACGGGTACAGGTCTCTCTCGTGATCAGATATTGTCACAAAATCTTCCCTTACCTCTTGACGGCCAGTATGAACCTGATACCCTTGAAGAACAAGTGGTGTGTTATGCTGACAAGTTTTATTCGAAGACACATCTGGACATGGAACGGACGGTAGAACAGACGGCACGCAGCTTGGAGAAATTCGGAGAGGCAGGTCTCAAGCGCTTCTTCCAATGGGTTGATATGTTTGAATAAAATCATTAATTCAGTGATAATCTGTGTTAATCTCTCACGGAAATAAGATTTTATTTGTACTTTTGCACCCGTGAAAAGGAAATCAGCCCTGATTCTCATGCTCTTCACCATCATCTTTATGATGGCTGAGGCTCCATTGTCTCTCTTCCGAAAGAGCACAGTGGCACAAAATGATGCAGATTCCCTTTCCCTCCCTGATACATTGGCCAATTTCCTTCCAGATAGTGTCCCTGTAGATACAATTCTGACAGCCGACGGAATTGCCTCAGCTAAGTTAAAGCGCGATACCACCACGATGGACTCCCTTGAACTTGCCATTTTCAAGCATAACAAGGCTGTGGATGACTCTCTTAAGTTGGACAGTATTAATCGCAGTAAGAAGAATGGTATAGACTCCCCCGTCGAGTATGTCGCGAATGATTCCTTGACCTATAATGCAGCCTCCGGACTGGCGCATCTTTATGGTGAGTCGAATGTGAAATATCAGAACATGGATCTTTCTGCTGACCATATATATATGAGCCTTGACAGTAATTTAGTCCATGCTGATTCCCGTATGGATACGACAACGAATCAGCCCGTAGGTTCTCCTGTGTTCAAGATGGGGAATGATACGTATGAGACGGGTGAGATGGCTTTCAACTTTAAGACCAAGAAGGGTATCATTGAGGATGTCTATACTCAGCAAGAAGATGGCTATCTGACAAGTGAACTCTCTAAACGTGGTGCCAATGGCGAGATGTTCCTTCAACACGGACGCTACACTACGTGCGATGATCCTCATCCTGATTTCTATCTCGCCCTCTCTCGTGCGAAGGTGCGCCCTGGTAAGGATGTGGTGTTCGGACCTGCCTATTTGGTAGTGGCAGACGTGCCTTTACCATTGGCTATCCCTTACGGTTTCTTCCCCTTTACGAAAAGCTATTCCAGTGGTTTTATCATGCCGACCTATGGTGACGAAACCGAGCGTGGCTTCTATTTGCGTGATGGCGGCTATTATTTCGCGCTGAGTGACAAAATGGATCTTAAATTGTTGGGTGAGATATATACAAAGGGCTCGTGGGCACTTTCTATGGCAACAAACTACAAAAAGCGCTATAGGTATAGTGGCTCGTTTTATGCCAACTATCAGAATACCCTGAGAGGAGAGAAAAACATGCCCGACTATCAGAAGCAGACGAGTTTTAAGATCCAGTGGAGTCATCGCCAGGATCCTAAGGCTAATCCATACAGTTCGCTTTCTGCCAGCGTTAACTTTGCGACATCGAGTTATGAAAAGAACAATCTGAATTCAATGTATAATCCTCAGGCGATGACGCAATCAACGCGTACCTCGTCTGTGTCTTGGCAAACAACTTTCTCTAGTATTGGTATGTCGCTTAGTTCGCAGATGAACCTTAATCAGAACATGCGAGACACGACGATTGCCCTGACCATGCCAGATCTCAATATCAGCATCGCACAGTTCTATCCCTTTAAGCGGAAAAAGGCTGTTGGTGATGCCAGATGGTATGAAAAGATCTCAGTGAGTTATACGGGTCAATTGAAAAATGAGATCAATACGAAGGAAGATAAACTGTTGCATTCCAATCTGAGCAGGGACTGGAAAAATGGCATGTCTCATTCTATTCCCATTAAGGCTAACTTTACGCTACTTGGCTATCTGAACGTGACGCCGTCGTTCAATTTCAACGATAAAATGGTCTTCCGCCGCACCAATAAGTCATGGGATGTGGAGAAACAAACGGAGGTGGCTGATACCGTCAGCGGATTCTACAACCTTTACAACTGGAATCTCTCTTTAGGCGCCTCAACCAAACTCTATGGTTTCTGGATTCCTAACAGAAAGATTTTCGGTGATAAGATTGACCGTATCCGCCATGTTGTCACTCCATCGGTTAGTTTCTCATATGCACCAGACTTTAGCGACAGCCGTTATGGTTATTATGATAGTTACCAGAAAACTGATGCCAATGGTAATGTAACGATGGTGGAATATTCCCCTTTTCAGGGTGGCACTTATAGCCCTCCAGGTAAGGGAAAGACTGGAACCGTCAGTTTCGATCTGAGCAATAATCTGGAGATGAAGGTCAAGAGTGAAGATGACTCTACCGGGTTTAAGAAAATCTCCCTGATAGATGAGTTCAGGTTGGGTATGTCCTATAATTTTGCTGCGGATATCAGACCTTGGAGTAACCTTAGTACGACACTTCGTCTGAAACTGACCAAGAGCTATACCCTGAATCTGAGTGCTGTATTTGCATCGTATGTCTATGAAGCTGATAGTGTTGGGGCTACGCCACACGAGAGTGAGCACCAGACTTATTGGGGACTTGGTAAGATCGGTCGTTTCCAGGGATTGTCACAAAACCTCTCATATACGCTGAACAATGAGAAAGTGGGTAATTTCATCAAGTGGCTCAAGGGCGAGAAGGTGGATAAGAAGAAGGATAACAAGAAAAGGCGTAATGAGGATGATGATGATTGGGACTCTGAGGTGGAGACAAACATAGACAAGGACATGGAGGATGCTAAACATGGGGCCAAACGGGGCAATAACGCAAAGGCTGATACAGATGAGGACGGTTATATGTCCTTTAAGATGCCATGGAGCATTAGTTTGGGTTATGGTATCAGTATGCGCGAGGATACGGATGTGAAGAAGTTCAATTATAATACGATGCGTTATCCCTATAAATTTACGCAGACTCTGAACATCAGTGGAAACCTGCGCATCAGTGACGGTTGGAACATAAACTTCTCATCGGGTTATGACTTCGACAACAAGAAGATATCCATGACAACGGCCTCACTGAGTCGTGACCTTCACTGTTTCAATATGTCGTGTTCTGTTGTGTTGGCCCCATATACGAGCTATAACTTCTCTTTTAGGTGTAATGCAGCAACACTCACGGATGCTCTCAAATATGACAAGCGGTCGAGTTCTTCCAATGCAGTGCAGTGGTATTAAAGACGTGATAAGTGAAAGAATATGGCAGAATTACCCTCATTGATTGAAGACCTTGCTTTGATGCTGGTGGTAGCGGGCATCGTGACACTGATTTTCAAGAGACTGAAGCAACCATTGGTGTTAGGATATATTGTGGCAGGTTTTCTGGTGAGTCCGCACATGCCATATACAGCATCGGTAGTGGATACTGAGAATATTCATTTGTGGGCTGACATTGGTGTTATGTTCCTGCTGTTTTCCCTGGGACTCGATTTCTCGTTTAAGAAAATCCTCAGGATGGGTGCATCACCTATCATCTCCACCTGTACTATCATTTTCTGTATGTCAATGTTGGGTGTATGTGTGGGTTATTCTTTTGGATGGGAGAAGATGGACTGCATCTTTCTTGGTGGTATGCTTGCTATGTCTTCCACCACAATTATATATAAAGCATTCGATGATTTGGGCCTACGTCAGCAGCAGTTCGCAGGAATGGTGATGAGCGTGCTGATTTTGGAGGATATCCTGGCTATCGTGATGATGGTGATGCTGAGTGCCATTGCCAGTGGCAACAACCCAGATGGCGGACAGATGCTGGGCTCTGTCATGAAGATCGGTTTCTTCCTCGTGTTGTGGCTTATCGTGGGTATCTTTGCTATCCCTCTTTTCTTACGCTCTGTGCGGAGACTGATCAATAACGAGGTGTTGTTAGTGGTGGCACTTGGGCTCTGTTGTGCTATGGCAGTATTCTCTACAAAGGTGGGCTTCAGTTCTGCTTTCGGAGCGTTTATCATGGGAAGTATCTTGGCAGAAACCATCGAGGCAGAGCGAATCGAGAGACTGGTAGAACCCGTGAAAAATCTTTTTGGAGCGATCTTCTTTGTTTCGGTAGGTATGTTGGTCGATCCCAAGATTCTCGTAGAATATGCCGTACCTATTTTGTGCCTGGTAATGACTATCCTGCTGGGACAGGCTGTATTTGGTACATTTTCCTTTATGTTAGGTGGCGAGTCGTTGAAGTCGGCCGTGCGCTGTGGATTCTCCATGGCGCAGATTGGTGAGTTTTCTTTCATTATTGCCTCATTAGGCCTGTCGTTGGGGGTTATCAGTGATTTCCTGTATCCTGTTGTTGTGGCTGTTTCTGTCATCACCACTTTCCTTACGCCGTATATGATCCGTCTGGCTACACCGGCTTATAATCATCTGGAGCACCGTTTGCCCAATAAACTCATACAGTCGCTTAATCGTCTGACTATCAATAGCACTCATACTCAGGAACAGAGCAATTGGAAGAAATTGTTGTCGCAGATGACTACCTATACGTTGATTTATTCAATCCTGTCCTCTGCCACTATTGCTGTCATGTTTACTTTTGTGCTACCCTTTACGAGGAAACTGCTGCCAGGATGGGAACTTCATTGGTATGCGAATGCCATTACCGGTCTTCTGACAGTCATTTTAATCTCGCCGTTTTTGCGGGCCATGTTGATGAAGAAGAATCATAGTGAGGAGTTCAAGGCTTTATGGGCAGAGAGTCACCGCAATCATCTGCCTCTGCTTTTCACGATTCTTGTCAGGATGGTGATAGCCATTGCATTTATATTTTATATCTGTAATTATTTGAGCCGATTCTCCAGTGCCTTGATGATTACAATTGGTGTGGTGGTTGTCCTGCTGATTATATTTTCAAGGACTGTCAAGATGAGGAGCATCACTCTGGAACGCCTGTTTGTCCAAAACCTGCGTTCACGTGATATACAAGCACAGGTAAATGGCAGGAAACGTCCTTTATATGAGGGGAAGTTGCTGGATCGTGATATCCATATTGCGGATTTCCAGGTACCCTTTAATTCTCAGTGGATGGGGCAAACGTTGAAGCAGTTGAATCTCGGGCAGAAATATGGCGTTCATATCAGTAGTATCCTGCGTGGAGGTTGCCGAATTAACATACCAGACGGTGATTACATCGTTTTCCCAGGAGATGTGCTTCAGGCTATCGGTAGTGACGAACAGTTCACGGGCTTTCGTCAGGCTCTTGAAAAAGAAGTGTTGGGCGAGGATGTGGATATTGAAAAGCGTGAAATGAAGTTGCGCCAGTTGGTGATTGGCGAGGATAGTCCATTTGTTGGCAAGTCACTCATTGAGAGTGGCATCCGTGATCTGTATAGTTGTATGGTTGTAGGTCTTGAAGAAGGAAAGGAAAACCTATCATCTTACAAGCCTACCCGCAAGTTCCGGGTGGGCGATATTATCTGGGTCGTGGGTGAGCGTGAGGCTCTTGACGCTTTGACGGCTAATCATTAAAGCCGGCAACGAGTTCACAGATTCTGATTATCACCTGCTTGGCTTTTTCCATGGACTGAACACTTACGAATTCGTATGGTCCATGGAAATTCACACCACCTGCGAAGATGTTCGGACAGGGAAGACCTTTAAAGGAGAGTTGCGCACCGTCAGTACCCCCGCGGATGGGTTTCACTTTAGGAGCCACACCGCAGTCCTGCATTGCATGGAGTACCACGTCAATGACGTGCATCTGAGGGTCAATCTTCTCTTTCATGTTATAGTATTGATCCCTTATCTCCAAAGCCACAGTTCCGTCGCCATACAAGGCATTCATCTGGTCTGCACACCTTTGCATAAAGTGTTTACGATCCTCAAATTTGTCGCGGTCATGGTCACGGATGATATAACTTAATTTCGCACACTCGACATTTGATTGGATGCCTAACAGATGGTAGAATCCCTGATAACCTTCGGTAGTCTCAGGCCTCTCATCCGCTGGTATAAATTGTGCGAACTGACAGGCTAAGACATTGGCATTGACCATTTTGTCTTTTGCATAACCAGGATGTACGCTAATGCCTTTAATGGTTATCTTTGCACTGGCAGCATTGAAGTTCTCAAATTCCAGTTCTCCGACATCACCTCCATCCATAGTATATGCCCAGTCACAACCGAACTGTTCCACATCGAAATGGTGGGCTCCCATACCAATCTCCTCGTCAGGGTTAAAGGCGATGCGCACATCTCCATGTTTGATTTCTGGGTGGTTGCGCAAGAAACACATGGCCTCGATGATCTCGGCAATACCTGCCTTGTCATCAGCGCCAAGGAGGGTGTGACCATCTGTCACGATCAGGTCCTCGCCTACATGTTGTAACAGTTCTGGGAACTTTTCTGGGCTACTGACAATACCCTCGGATAGCAGGATGTCATTACCGTCGTAGTTTTCAACAATACGGGCATTGACATTGGCACCAGAGCAATCGGGACTGGTGTCATAATGAGATATGAATCCGATGGTGGGGACATCCTTGGTATTTCCTTTCAAGGTCGCGTAGAGATAGCCTTTTTCGTCCAGTGTTATATCGCTGAGGCCTTCTCTCTCCAACTCTTTTTTTAGGTAGGCAGCAAATTCAAGTTGCTTTTCTGTACTTGGTACACGGTCACTGTCTTCAGCCGACTGTGTGTCAAACTTCGTATAATTGATAAACCGTTCTACTATATTCATTTTTCTCAGTCTATTCTTTCATTAGGCTACAAAATTACGTATTTTTCTGCAAACCGCATAGATTTTCACCTATTTTATTTTGCCAGAACAATAAAAATATGTACTTTTGCAGCGTTTAAAACGTAAAATTGTTGTGGAGAAGATTATAAGAAGGCTTTTTCTGATAGTATCGCTGTTTGTGGGGGTACTCACAGCTGGTGCTCAGTCAATGAGCGACTTGGAGATTTTGGAATTTGTTCAGAAAGAAAGGAAGGCAGGTACTGACCAGGCACAGATTTTCATAAAACTGATGCAACGTGGTGTTGATGCCAAGCAACTTCAGCGATTAAAGAAATTGTATGATAATCAGGGAAGTTCAAGTTCTTTGAAGTCGTTACGCCTTACAACATCTTCTTCCTCCTCCTCTTCTTCCCCTAATTCCCGCATGCGTGAGTCCAATGGCTCTGTGAGAGTTGATGATGAAGGTAATCCGCTCTATAGTTCGATGGACGGCTATAATCCGTTAGGAAGTAGTGAATACGAAATTAATGATTTGGATACACGCCCCAATGTCTATATCAAGGACTCGATGAATTTGCTGGTTAATGGCAAGCAGGTTTTTGGTCGTGACATCTTCAACAAGCGTACACTCTCCTTTGAGCCCAATATGAATATCCCCACACCTTCCAGTTATGTGGTGGGGCCTGGCGACTTTGTCGCTATTGATGTGTATGGTGCTTCTCAGAAATCCCAGAAACTTGAGGTTTCTCCTGATGGAACAGTGATCGTTGAAGGAGTTGGTCCTATTCATCTTGCAGGTTTATCTGTGGCAGCAGCAAATGCAAAGATTAAGGAACAGTTGGGGAGTCGTTATAGTAATTCCAAAATTCAGCTGACGGTGGCTCAGACACGTACAATCACTGTTAACGTGATGGGTGAGGTGGCAGCCCCAGGTACATATACTCTTTCGGCTTTTGCGAGTGTCTTCCATGCCCTCTACATAGCAGGTGGTGTTAATGGCGTAGGTACCCTGCGAAATATCAAGGTCTATCGTGATGGTCGTCAGCTGACGGTTGTCGATGTTTATGACTATATTCTCAATGGACGCCTGACAGGTAACATTCGCTTGGCTGATAACGATGTTATTGTGGTGGGACCATACGATTGTATTGTTGACATTGCAGGTAACGTAAAACGTCCGATGGCCTATGAGATGAAGGCTAATGAGAGTGTTGCGACCTTGCTGAAATACGCGGGTGGTTTCTCCAATAAAGCATATAAGGAAGCTGTCAGGTTGAACCGTACGGCAGGAGATCATTATTCAGCCTATAGCGTATCAGAGTTTGATATGGCAGAATTCAGGCTTATGGATGGTGACTCTGTGACGGTTGATTCAATTCTGGATCGGTATGCGAATACGATTACCATTCGTGGAGCTGTATTCCATCCTGGTAAGTACGACCTTGACGGCACAACAACCATCCGTTCTTTGATTGAACGTTCTGGTGGACTGACAGAGGAAGCTTTCTCTGCTCATGCCATGTTGTACCGGATGAATCCAGATCGTACCCGTAAGGTGATTAGCGTTGATGTGGATGGATTGCTGGCTGGTACGGTGGCGGATATTGCCTTGGAGAATGAAGACGATATGTATATCCCTTATCGTTTGGAGACGATGTCAAGACGTACGCTTACCATCCATGGGGAGGTACAGTTCCCAGGGACGTATGAGTATGCGGAAGATGAGACGATTGAGGATCTGATCCTGCAGGCTGGTGGCCCAACGGATGCCACTTCTACGGCGAAGGTCGATGTGGCAAGACGTATCTCAGATCCTGCTGCTACCTCCTCAGATAAAGCCATTGCCCAGACATTCAGTTTCTCTCTTAAGAATGGCTATGTGGTTGATGGCGACCGCTCATTCACTCTTCAGCCATACGATGAGGTGTATGTTCGAAAGAGTCCTGGATACCATCCGCAGCGTAATGTTCAGGTGTTAGGTGAGGTGCTCTTCGAAGGAACTTACTCGCTCCCCATGAAGAATACGAGACTTTCCGATGCCATCAAGGCTGCTGGAGGTGTCACGGCTGAGGCATACGTCAGAGGTGCCCGTGTGGAACGCCTGCTGAATCCTGATGAAAGATTTCGTGTGCAGACCTTGATGAAGATGGCCCAGCAGCAGACGGGTAGGGGGCTTGATACGACGATGGTGACGCGTACTGACAGCATCTACTATGTAGGTATCAATCTTGATAAGGCACTTCGCAGTCCGGGTTCTGATGATGATATTATCCTGCGTGAGGGCGACAAACTTGTGGTGCCTGAGTATAATGGGACAGTAAAGATCAACGGTAATGTGATGTATCCCAATACGGTTGCCTATAGTGAGGGTAAAGGTTATAAGTGGTATGTGAATCAGGCAGGAGGCTTTGGTAATCGTGCCAAGAAGTCGCGCACGTATATCCTTTATCAGAATGGTACGGTCACCAAGGCAAAGTCCAGTTCTGCGATAGAGCCAGGTTGTGAGATCATCGTGCCGACGAAGACCTCGACACCTACGCAGACTATTGCGAATATTGGTTCTATTGGTACCTCTATGGCAACCATTGTAACACTCTTGGTGTCAGTTATGAATCTATTGAAATAATATCCACAACCATTGGTCCCGTAGCTTAGCTGAATAGAGCGTCAGATTCCGGTTCTGAAGGTCTTGGGTTTGAATCCCAACGGGATCACAAGTCTGAAAAGTCAAGTGATTATCGAGAATCCCAGTAAATAAAGGGCTTCTCGATAATTTTTATTCAGGGGTATGGATTTCCAACTTATTGGTCTCAGTCCAACTTTTAGGGTGAAAAATCGGCGCAAAATCAGCGCAAAATGCCAAAATCGGCGCAAAATCGGCGCAAATTTTTAATTAAAATGGCAACGATTACAACTGAGTACGGAAAGCTAAGTAGCAACAAGACAAGAACCGTTTATCTGAGAATCAGAAGCGGCAAGACTGAGAAGCGTATCAACACGCAAGTCAAAGTATTGGAATCCGAGATCTCGCCTCGCACCAAAAAGATTAAGGACTTTAGCAAGGCGAGGCAGATAGAGATGATGCGTCTGGACTGGGAAACCAAAATCAACCAATTAGGAATTGAAGCCTTAGGTGTCAAGGTGGATGCTCAAGACATCACCTCTGCCATTAGTAAGAAAGAAGAGGAAACAGACTTCTTTGCCTTTGCCAAGAACTGGTTGGCACACACCAGCATCAAAGGCAAGAAGAACTACCAATGCATGCTCAACACCTTTTCCTCATTTCTTGGCAAGGAGAATCTTCTTTTTTCTGACTTCACCTACACTCTACTGAAAGAGTTCGAGAATCATCTGTCAAAGAAGCCCAGAGCACAGTCGCTTTACTTGGGCGAACTACGTCATCTGTTCCGTGAGGCGATGCTTGAATTCAACATAGAAGAAAAGACCATCATCAAAAGCGATCCATTCATCCGCTACAAAGTACCTAAACAAGTAATGAAGAAAGGTGTCCGTGCACTCACCTTAGAAGAGCTGATGAAAGTCTATCACTATCAAGGCAAACCAGGTAGCCGTGCGCAACTTGCGCGTGATACCTTTATATTATCGTTCTGCCTGATGGGAATGAACTCCGTAGATTTGTTCTCAGCAACGAACTACAAGAATGGCTTCATCAAATACAACAGGACGAAGACCAAAGACAGAAGAAATGATGAAGCCTATATCGAGGTAAAAGTACATCCGTTTATCAAGCCGCTCATGAAGAAATATTCAGGTACCAAAACCGTCTTCAATTTCTGCTCACGTTACAACGACTACGAAGGCTTCAACAAGAACCTGAACATCGGTCTGAAAACTGTTGGAAAAGCTGTCGGCATTAGCGACCTCGAATTTTATCAGGCTCGCCACACTTTTGCCACCCTATCCAGAAACCTGATGAAGTTCAGCAAAGGTGACGTTGACGAAGCACTCAACCACGTTGGCAGTTTTGAAGTGGCAGATATCTACATCGCCAAGGACTTTTCTATCATCAACGACAACAATTTCAAACTCATTAAACGAGTCTTCAAAAAGGAGCTTGCTTGAGTGTATCGTTTTTTCGATGGGGTAGCCTAATACCCCTGAAAGTAACATTTCAGGGTTGGGGCGGGCTTTTAAAGAGCAAGCTCGCCCTTTATTTATGGGCATTTTCGCACATTGATATGATGTACCATTTCTGAATCTGTCAACTCTTTATTTTGAGAGGCAAATAAAATGCGAAAACATTCAATTGATGACTCATTGCGACAACAATCTCAGGAAACATTTCATAGAAAAATAGTTCGATTTCTTTTAAAAAGTTACGGAGAATTTCGACTTTCTTTATGGTTTTTTACGTTCTTTGGCTTAAATTTATCTGACATTTATTTAGAGTTATAGATACAAGTTTGACTAAAACATTCAATATCTTCGACTAGATTCTGCGCCAACATTTATCCACTTCCAACTTTTAATTAGCAAGGATTTTACATCATTAAAATGGAAAGTTCGACAATAGTTCAACTAAACTGCGACTAACTCCCATCTTTATATTTCACTTAATTGATCTAAGTATTGTTTCGTCAATGCAAACAATGGATTACATCCACAATTTCCACAAATGTACTGCATTTTTCACTTTGGTAATCCTTGAATTAATTCAAACTATAAGAAATCAATAATATAAAGATTATATAGTTTTTCCGAGAAAAAATATCCATTTTGCTATATTTTCTTAAAATATTTAGATTATTTAGAAACAAATTATTAACTTTGCATTCAAAATAATAAAATTATTAAGATGAAAATTAGCGTTTCTAATTTCGGTCCAATAAAAAAAGCAAATATTGAAACGAAACAATTCAATATTTTTATTGGTAATACATCTACAGGCAAAAGTGTAGTTGCGAAACTAATTACGATATTTAATTCGCAACAATTTACGGACATACCAGTTGGTGATTTTGCATCTTTTCAAAAGTTGTTAGCCGATTACTGTATAGATTTTCAATTTAGTGATACAACAACTATTAATGTTATTCAAGACAATATAGAATGGAATATTACGAAGAATTCTATTACACGTGTGGGTGAGCCTTCTACCCCATTGGATTTTATAAAACCTGATGGCATTTCAGATTTCCACGACTTTTCCAAAGAATTTGCCAAACATTATGCAGATAAAAAAGAAGATGATGTTTTGCAAAATGCGAGAATTAACATGATGAAAGTGATAAAAGAGGGTGCTATCAAGGGGGAAATGGATTTTTCTCCAATGACGCAATTTCAAAAGGATTTAATGTATTATACAATCATCCAGTATGTTAATATAATGTACTCTCCTGTATATATTCCTGCAGAACGAATCTTAATATCCATTTACTCCAACAGTATATTTAACCTTCTCCGATCAGGATCTACCATTCCGCAAAGCATTAAAAATTTTGGCAGTTTATATGAAAACGCTAGAAATTCACTTAGCAAGATGGAAATTGATTTTTTGAAAATGAAAGTGACGTTCTCTAAAGAAAGCGATACTATTTTGCTAAATAATGGTACTGAATTAAAATTTAATCAAGCATCAAGCGGTATACAGTCGTTAATACCATTATGGGCTGTACTTGTCAATTGTTTTAGTAGCCATCCTAAATCTGTTGTTATAGAAGAGCCTGAATTGAACTTATTCCCAACTCTTCAAGTACATCTTATTTCCAATATTGTCAAATTAATAAACAACTCCAAATCAAGCATTGTTATCACTACACATAGCCCTTACATCCTTTCAATAATAGACAATCTTATTTATGCTAACGATATATATATCAAAGCCAACACTTTAGGCAAAAAGAATCAGAGGCAAAAAGTATTGAGATTAGTAAAAAAAGATACGCTAATTAATTATGAAAAAGTAGCTGCATATTGTTTTAATGATGACGGTACTGTACAATTAATTAATGATCCGGATATGCGAAGTACAGGGTCTTTTGCCATTGATGAAGCCTCAAATGAGACTTCCCGTTTGTTTAACAAACTTATGTCCATTGAAGATGAGTTGTAAATGCTTTGAGAAAAAGATTGTATTTAAATCTACAGATGCTTTCAACATAAGATTAAACGCGTCGAAGTGTAAATGCTCTTCAAGATTTACAGTACATGAGAAAAGAAGTTGTTTTTCTATTCTTTGCAAAGATTGTAAACTTGTTGACAAATATAAGATTGATGGATATTTCGATAGCGATAAAAGCCATAAAAAGTGTGATTATCTTTTCATATATTACGACAATAATAACAAGAATAATAGAACTATCATATTTGTAGAATTGAAAGGCAAAGATATAGAACATGCCATTAAACAACTTGATGCAACTATATCAACCTTTGACAAGGAGCATTTCTTTTCAGGGAAAGATGAAAAAGGGCTAATAGGAGCAGTCGTTTCTACAGGTTACCCGACAGATGATGCCACATTCCGAAAACTGAAAAAAAATTTAATCGACAAATTTAAGAAATACAATATACAAGTAGAGCGAAAAACATATCATATGCGATACGACCCTAAAAAAAACAAATGTTTAGGAGTTAATGAGAAATGAAGGATTGTTACTTTCCACCTCATAGTAATATGCTTAAAAAAATAGAAACTAATTGTGTTTATTTTAATTGTAATTATAGTCATTTATCTTCTCCGTAAAATATTACACTTCACATTCAAAATGCCCTCTATTCTTGGATTATTCAGAAATAATCCTTATCTTTGCATCGTTCAGTCCTGGTAGTCCCTGAAGCGATTCAAACTATCAGGTTTTTTTTGCCTATAAACAAACAACAACATAGAGTGATGACGTTCACCAAACCCTACAAGTCTATTTCTTTCACCAACTCTTTTGAAACTTCAACAAGGGATTGGTGATAATGAATAAGCGTATTTATTACTTCTCGAATAGTTATTTCTTTTAAGGTCATAGAAGAGTTATACACCATTGAAGCACCACGTTGGAAAGCAGAAAGGATGTCCTCCCCCTCTTTACATTCTAAAGTGCCAACTACAGCGTTTCGGTGAGAATATTCCTTATACTGAATACTTCCATTATGTTTTAGATAATTAGCCCAAGTAGGTATATTGTTTGTCATCCCATTGCGCAATTTCTTAATTACATTCATTAAGTTTTGTGGAACCCTACCCTCGCCCAATGATAATGCCTCTTCCCGATTACATGCTTTTTGTATCTGTCCACATGACTTAGATGTCAACATTAGTGGTTCTTCCAAATACGTATACAACTTATAGTAGAACCATATTGACTGAAGTAAGATGTCGAAAGTAGCATTATACCAAAAGATCGCATTGTTAACAAATTGTATCTGAACCCATATATGAGCCTCTTCTTCAGAATTCTCTTCAAGAAAACTTGGTGTATAATTCTTCTTGCATGCCATAGCTAAATTGAAACGACCAGAACATATGGCATCATACAAATACTGAAATTGACGAGCTGTCTCCATCAAAGTAGCAGTTTCCCGCTCCTTATCTTCAACAAATGATGGATAATTCAACTCTTTACCATTAAGCCATTCTGGCAATAGTAGCAAATCAAATACTTTATTAAAATCTGGAATTATAGCGTTTTTATTCATTCTCCAACACTGAAAATCAATTATCCATATCTAACGAGGCGATAAAATCATCATAGGCGGCTTGTTCTTCTATCTTGGCACGTAGGATTTCATGATAATTGGTATTATCTCTTGCAATACCTCTTACCATCTGCTCGTATTCTATTTCATCCTTCACACAGTCTCTATTAAATTCAGCCATTTCTTTATCAAACATAATTTGCTCCCTTTCATCACTTAACAACGCCTTATCAGCTCGATACTCATTTTGGGCCTTCTGCTTTTGGGTTCTTCTTATTTCTTCATGGTGTGCAATAATTTGTTGCACCTCATCCTTAGTATAAATTCCACTATCAATTATGTACTGGTTTTCCCTATCCCAGTACGCATCAATTTCATTAATATTCGATTCATAAGATTCCTTTAAGAAGAACACATCATCATCTAACGAATCTAAATTGTCATTGTAGTCTTCTATTTCGTAGTTGTATGAATCCAATTCATCATCCAAACTGTCCAGATAATCATTATCGTAATCGTCGTACATAAGCCTTCTTCAGATTTGGTGTAAATATATTAAAATGCTATTATAGGTCGTATTCTCTTAAAAGGACTTTCTTTATCGCAAGTATCAAAACTATAATATGTTTTATTACCATCAAAACTTAAAGATATATATATCGTACAAGCCTCGTTCGCATTGGATTGGGAAGATGACCAATAAGAGACATCACCATTCATAGATATTGTACTTAGGATCTCAGGGGATAAATTACAAGCTACTTGTCGAAGATTGCTTATACTAGGCAGATACCATCCACTCGTTTTACCTTTTGGCAAATCGAGTCCTATTCCCCTTGCCATTTTAAAAGCATTAATATCTAAATCCCTTAAAATATATTCTGTATGATAATTGTTGAAAGATTCTGGTGACTTTTCTAACACCTCCAGATCTTTAGTACTATAATGTGTATGCGGATATGCCAAATCATCATGTGGTCCCCACTCTCCTTCTGCTGCATCCCTAATTGCCACAATTAATCCGTGAGTCCATCCGTCTGCCTGTTCCAATTGAGATGTTTCCAACGAAAAGACAATTCCCACACAGTTTTTCAAATCTGATCTATTCCTTGAAAAACTGCCATCATCATAAAACCAATCGCCAATTCTAACACTATTATAGTCAAAGAAGAAATGTTCTTCAAAGTTAAACGGATCTATCTTATGTTGTGCACAATACAATATTGCATTTGCATCACCAGACCTGGCATTTTTCATTATCTCAACGATATTCAGATCATTAGGATTGTGAACAATCATTGGTTTTTCGACGATTATATCTTTTTCAACATCACAACTATTAGATTGTTCATCCTTTGTTGCTGAAGAATCAATTAATGATAACCGCTCTGGATCATTATTCGTTGAATTAAAAACATCTTGTTTGTTACTAACCGTCAACATCTCTTCTTTACTTCCTGAATCATCAGCATCGGTTGGCTTTAGCAAAGTGATATGTTGATATGAGAGTCTAGACCTTAAATAGAAAGTGGCATTGTCGAAACGCGCACGATACACATCCCCATATTCACCAGGTTCACATGAGTCAATAACCCCCTCACCAAAAACCTTATGCATCACACGGTCCCCAATGCTGAGTTTGGGAAGGTCTTTTTTTATCTTAACAGGTTCATCCAAGATGGATCCATTCTTGACGAATTCTTTTGTTGCTTTGAAAAGAGAGGCATTAAACTCTCCCTCGACTTCAAGGAGGTTATCTTTAATCTCAACTAAAAAACGAGATGGAAATTTTTCTGACTTTAAGGTAAATGAATAGCCCTCTGATTCCGTGAGGAACAGAGCTTGTTCGGCCCTAGTAACAGCGACGTACATTAACCTACGCTCCTCTTCAAGGCCCCGTGCGCCATTTTCTCGAATTGTTCTAAGACTTGGGAATATACCCTCGTTCAGACCACACACAAAGACAAAAGGAAATTCAAGACCTTTTGCCTGATGTATCGTCATTAGCTTAACTGTTTCACCATCATCTTTGTAATCAGCATTGGTGAACAAGGCTACATCTTGGAGATATGTTTCTAATGAAGCTTCTTCCTCTCTTTCAATATTCTCATAAAGTCGTATAGAATTAATCAGTTCATTTATGTTTTCTATTCTTTCTTCATCGCCTTCCATGCGATACATATCCCGAAGCCCGCTACCTTTCAGCAAATAGTCAAACAATTCTGAAATTTTGGCATTGCTTTGTTTTATAGTGCATTCCTCTATCAGTTTTATAAAGGTAAGAAGGGGTTCTTTGTTGAATAAATTATCATCTTTATGATTGAGCAATGTTTGATAAAGACTAGTTCCTTCATGCTCTGAATAATCTTTAAGTAACTTAATGGACTTTTCTCCAAATTTCCTTGACGGCACATTAACTATGCGCAGAAAAGACAAATCATCCTTATTTGCCACCAACCGTAGATAGGCCAAAGAATCCTTTATTTCTCTGCGCTCAAAGAATCTTATACCACCCCAAACCGTATATTTTACTTGTTTTCTGATAAGGGCTTGCTCAATGTTACGAGAAAGATACGAGGCTCTATATAAAATAGCAATTTGGTTATATCTTACCCCTCCTTTATTCAGTTCGTATATTCTATTGGCAATCCACGTAGCCTCATCTTCCTCTGTTTTTCCATGATAATAAATCGTATTTTTACTTAATGCTTTCTGTGTAAACAGATCTTTCTTAACACGTTCTTTATTGTTAGCAATAATCGAGTTTGCAACATAAAGGATATTTGGTGTTGAACGATAATTCTCTGCGAGAATGATATCTTTATCAGCTTCAAATTCCACAAGAAATTTAGGTTGAGCACCACGCCATTCATAAATGGCCTGATCTGGGTCACCCACGATAAAAAGATTATTGTATTTCTCGCTGATAAGATTGATTAGTTCCCAATCAGAGTAACTACAATCTTGCACCTCATCCACCATAATATAATTCAATTTACTTTGCCAATATGAGCGGACTTCTTCGTATGTATTTAGCAAATGAAGCGCAAAATATTGGATATCTTGAAAATCAATGGCGAAGTTGTTTACTTGCAACTGAATATAGCGGTCAATATAATTGATATTATCTTGGTTCAAACTCTTTGCCGTTGGCAAAACTAATTTCTCAATATAAAGGTGTCCAGTAGGAGCTTTAGCCTTTATTACATCATTTAGGAATTTGTTCAGTGTCGTTATGGAGTAATCCATATTAAACTCTTCCATCACTTGCTTGGCAAAAGTTTTAGCGTCTTCATCGTCATGAATGACAAAGTTTTTGGGATAGCCCATACGGTGAATATCTCGCCTAAGAACTTTCACACAGAAACCATGAATAGTGCAAACAAAGTCATTCACATGACCTACATGTACCATCTTGGCTATGCGGTTTCGCATCTCTTGAGCAGCCTTGTTGGTAAATGTCATACACAATATGTTACTCGGACTAACGCCTATCTCATTAACAAGATAAGCAAATCGATGAGCTAGCACACGCGTTTTACCAGAACCAGCACCGGCTACAACTCGGACTTTGCCCTCCGTTGCCATCACTGCCTCTAGCTGTCTTTCGTTTAGGTTCTCAAAAAGGTCGCTCATATGGAAGTAGTTTTATTATCTGTCATGAACCTTAATCACGATTATGCAATCATCTATGATTCTGAATGCCCCAAGTGAAGTCAGAATATTATCTTGTGTCCATAAAAACACGATGCAAATATAGCAAATAAATCGCAAACATAGCATCATTTGTCGAAAAAAAGACAAAAAAGGACGTAAAATGATCCAGACTTCAACATTAAACTATAGATTTCGCTCATGAGCAGCAATAGTTAATGCACGTTCTTCGAGGAAGCTCCTGAAACTCCTAATGATGGTCTGGGTATCAAAGTGACTGTAGAAGTGCTCATAGAAACCAGCCTTGAAGTTGAAGAAGAAGAGCATCAGTTCGCCAGCCTTTAGCCATCTGTATCTGTTTGAGATCGCAACAGCCGTGAACTGTAACTGATTCTCAGAGACATCTTCCTTCAAACCACAACTTAGGCTCGCATCGGCAATTAACGGGACGAGCCACTTGGCAGAAGACAATGGGCCATACATGATGTCAATTTGAGTCAACGTGGGGGATGGCCCAAAGATACAATATTGAGGATCCTGACAGACAAAGACCATTCGCTGAGGATTGAAGACTTTATAAAAGGCCTCAATTGTCGGGTATTTCTGAAGGAAGTAAAGCACTTGCTGGGTTATTACTGCCTGTCCCTGTTGCGAGATCGAGACTGGCAATTGCTTTGACCGCGTTTTGATATACGTCCCGTTTTCTTCTTTCCGTTCCGCTAAGAGCTGGGTAAGGGTTTCTGGTTGTTTCATTCTGAATGGTGTTTAATGGATGAGTCTCCCAGTATCGCTCTGAGAGGAAGTTTTCAAAGTTCTTTCTGTATCTGATCTCTGGCGTGGATGCAACGTACTGAGGAATGTACGAAAGGATATTATCCTTATTCTTGGCAGACATGGAATCCCATGTTTCCTTCAAGACTTCCACATTTCCCACAGGCTTGCCATACATGCTCCAGACAGTCTCAAATGAATAGTCTGTCACACACCCGTCACTGATGATAGGTGCGGCAGCGTTATCATTATCTGTGTCTGTCTTATTATCATGCTCATTGTCATTATCACTATTATTATCATTATGGCATGCGTTCGGATGCGGTGGCATGCGATCGCATGCAATCGCAGGTTGTGATTCTTCCTGATGCAGCTTCTCATATCGTTTCTTGGCATTGACAACATTACGTTCACAACGTTCTTCGTACTTTTTGTGGTCACGATCTATCTGTGCACACATGATTGTAAAGAGTGCGGTAAGTGCCGTATCAGACGATTCGAGTTTTTGGCCAGTTCTCGCATAGCGAAAAACGGCTTTGAACAGAATTCCAGTTTTTTCGTTAGTCAGATACTCGATAGCTTCAGCACTGTCGAGATAGAGGATAATGCTTTTAATGTCTTTCTTTGTCATCCTGATAAGAATTAGAATTGAGGCTGCAAAGGTAGCCCTAGAAGATGACGATACAAGGGATTTGCGCAAAATCTCTAAATTTTAACATTTCAAGACGGCATTGTTCGCAGCATTTTTATTACCTTTGAGCTTCGCTCGAAGATACTCACGCTCAGAAAAATTCAAATAAATTTGGTTTTTCATTCGCTTATTCGTATCTTTGCAACCGATAACGAGAGTAATAACAAGCCGAATCGGCGCAAAATCGGCGCAAATGCGTTTCTGAGAAAAGCCGAAGAAGCCTATAAACACAAGGGATTTCGAGAGAATTGGCTGACAGATTCCGGTTCTGAAGGTCTTGGGTTTGAATCCCAACGGGATCACCATAAAAAAGATCGCAAGCAATTATCAGTTGCTTGCGATTCTTTTTGATGTTAAATAGTTAGCGACGTACTGTCGGATGGTTGCTGTGCCCATGCTTCGGAGCAGGTGCCTTTGGGGCTGGCTTCCTCGGAGCGGGAGCCGGCTTTGCAGCGGGCCCGTGTCCAGGCATTGGCGCGTGACGGACAGCCATCGGACGATAGAGGTGCTCCATGCGGATAAACTTGTCGTACTGACGAGCGGTGAGCACGTTGCGCAGCATGTGGTTGCGATGCTCCCAGCTTCTGCCGAAGGCATTGCTGTGGTGGTTGACACTGCGCAGATACTCGAAGTTGATGTCATAGACGGCATCGTACTGTGTTGGCATCAGGTGGAGTTCACGCGTCATCTTGTCAGTGAGATACATGGCATCGTTGCGAGCCTCTGCGTATGTGAAAGCTTTGGCGGAGATGGCTATCGTCATCATCATCACCAGGGTTATCATCTTCTTCATAATCTTCATGTTTTAAAAAGTTAGACATTTGTTTCTTAATCTCACTGCAAAGGTATGGATTATCTGAACACCATCAAAGGGATTCTTCCTAAAACGACATACGTAAATCCCTAAACCTTCGGGGGATTTTCCCAAAAATGAGTGAATATATTTTGTATTCCGCTGGCTTATTTGTACCTTTGCACCCGATGAATAAGTTTGTATTTCTTTTGCTGTCCTTCTTAGCGGTATCTTTGCATCAGATAGGTGCAACCACTACGACTATCTGGCAGGGTTATGAGACCGTCAACGGGAGAGATCGTCTCGGCGTATCCCTTGACGCTTCCTATTTCTCCAATATGCGGGTGGCTGATATCCTGCGGTTGTCCTTTGTTTATACGGGTCAGGCGGATTATCCACAAATCTCTCTCCGTAATGGGATGTGGAAGGATCTGGCAGCCACGGCAGGTATAGCCATCAAGGAAGATATGACGCAGATGGATTATTACGCCAACCGCATTATGCTTGACGACCTCCAACAGAATGGTCTTGTTATCACGGGCTTTGGCTATGCCCTTACAGCTGTTGATCTCATTGATGGCAAGGGGGAAGCGGGCTATGAGAACGCAGTGTGGATAGGTCATACCGTATTTCCTTCCGACTGGTCTGTTACCCAACAACTGCCTACGTCGTGCTTTGCCGATGCTGCAGAGGGAAAAATATTACGCCTGTGCCATCAGGATCTACATACAGAAGCAAAGGCCATTCTCCGCAATACTAATTGGAATGAGCTGGGCATGGAAACCTATGCCCAACTCATTGGCAACCATACAGACGTTGTTATCACTGGCGAAGTGCTTGAGGAACTTCAAAAGAATGGCTGTTTCGTTCAGGGAATTGCCTTTACGCTCACTTCTGTGGAACTTGTTAATGAAGAAGATTTGTCTCAACTACAGGCAGACGTGCCTGTGGTCAATGACTGGATGTGGTTCTCGCCCGATGTTCCAACGTTCCGTGTCAATGTCACCAATCCTACTGCCGACGCTATCAGTTTTGAGAATGTCATCCGAATAGCAGATGACAAGAGAACAATCTATCATGACTATATTTTTTCAGAGACGCTTGCTGCTGGTGAAAGCAATGGCTTTGAGTATAGTCCTGACGAGGTTTGGGAACCCGGTTTCTATCATGCTACTATTATGGTCAATGGCGAGGCAGTAAAGTCCTTTATCTTTGGTTATGATGCAACGAGCATGGTTACTGCGCCTGACATGCAGGAAGACTTCCTCGATTTCTGGAATACTGCCAAGGTTGAACTCTCCCAGATAGATAAGCAATACACACTTACAGAACTTGCTGATAAAAGTACGTCAAATCGTAAGGTCTATCTTCTGGAGATGAAGTCTGTCCCCGATGATACTGGCGAAGGCATCGTGCGCGCCTATTACGCAGAGCCAACGGCAGCGGGTACTTATCCTGCCATACTCCACTTCTGCGCCTATGACAGTGGCGGAGGACTGACGATACCGCGAGGTGACGATAATCCCTCACAGATAGATATTGTGGTATCCACGCGTGGACAATCTATCAACAACCGTCCTCCCTATACCAATAATTATGGCGATTGGTTCTCCTATGGTCTTGGTGATAAGGATGCGTGGTACTATCGTGGTGCTTTTATGGATTGCCTGCGGGCACTCGATTTCCTCTCTACTCGCGAGAAGGTACAACCTCAGAATATATTTGCTGAGGGCGCCAGTCAGGGTGGAGCCTTTACCATTGCCACTGCAGCTCTTGGCGACGGACGTATCAATGCCATAGCACCTGCCTTGCCCTTCCTGGGCGATATGCCCAATTATCTCCAACTTGTCGTATGGGCTGGTAATGCTGTGGAGGCACAGAAGCATATTCTTGGCATGAGCGATGAGGAGATGCTTGCTATGTTCTCCTATTTTGATATGAAGAACCTCGCGCCACTCGTTACCTGTCCGGTTATCATGGACTTTTCCTTACAAGACAGTTCTTGTCCGCCATGTACGACCTGGGCTGCCTACAATAATTTGGGATCCTCCGAAAAAGAATATTTGATAAACCCTACACTCGGTCATGAGATAGGGGGTTCTTGGTGGCCGAGATTTACTGAATTCTTTGCTTCACACCTGAAATCTGATGTGGATGGCATACAAAACATACCAGTGGCACGTCAGGAAGACACTTCCGTTTACGACCTGCATGGAGTACGCCATAACGGAAGTTTGAGTTCATTGCCTTCTGGCATCTATATCCAGCAAGGCCGAAAGATCGTGAAATAATTCGGACTAGTAACCGAAGTCTTCTCCGACAAGTACGACGGTGTGCTTGCCGTGAGGTGAGTTGCGTAGGAAGTGGACGTAGTTGCAGATACTATCGGCTGAGTTGCAGTTATGGCAGACACCATCCACCTGACAGGGTGTTTTGATGTCAAAGCGGGCTGCATTGATGGGTGAAGCAGTGCTACGAGCCCTGGCCAATGCGGCTTCAACGGTCTGTGCCACTTTATTTAGTCCAATAACGAAAATCACCTTCTTAGGCCCCCACGTAATGGCAGCCACACGGTTGCCGTTTCCATCGATGTTCACGATGACACCATCCTCTGAGATGGCATTGGCACTCGACAAATAGACATCGGTGGTAAAGGCACGGACGTACATCTGCACTTTCTCTTCTGCCCCTTCCACGAGATCACGGTCGAGTACTTCCAGCGTACCTCTGTCTCTCAGCGCCTGAGGGATGCCCATGTCACGGATGGTCATTGATCCTCCCCATGTCACGCTGTTACCGTCTGGTATCAGTTCAGATACTTTCTTGACTGCCTCTGTCGCTGTCGGACAATAGAAGGCTTCCATGTTGCGACGCTTCAGAGCCTTGATTATCCGCTCTGCCAATCGTTCATTTCTTTGTTCTTTAGGTGTCATAATCGTACGCGTTTTGTAAATCTGATGCAAAATTAAGAAAAAAAGTTGTAAGATTGAAAGAAAAGTTGTACTTTTGCCGACGCAAGAATTAATTTTTCTTATAAATCATGACAAAATGAAACTTAAAACTTGCAAAGTTCGAACACTGGCAGTGATGCTGGCAGTGTTCAGTAGTATTGCTGCCATGGGGCAACAGAAGAAAGATGGTGAGATCGATTGGTTGAAAGATTTCACGAGCCGTATTACTCTTAATGGTTATGCTCAGGGAGGTTGGTCGTACCAGAATCCCAACGGCAAAGGAACCAACTCCTACAACCTTAAACGTACCCTACTATGGGCAAAAGCACGCATCACTGACCGCTGGTCGTTTATGTTTATGCACGATTTCTCCAGCGTGGTTCAGGAATACTACACAGACTACAGAATCTCCAACGACAATGCCCTGACCGTCCGTCTGGGACAGTTTAAGCATTCCTATTCGATGGAGAATCCACTTTCTCCCACCCAGCTCGAACTGATCGATGTCTATTCCCAGGCTGTACTCTATCTGGCTGGTGAGGGACCAGATCCCCTGAATGGTGTTAACTATGGCCGTGACATGGGTCTGGAGGTCTATGGCGACCTGGCTAAGGGATTGTTACACTATGAGCTTGCCCTGATGAGTGGACAGGGTATCAACCGTAAAGACCAGAACAACCAGAAAGACTTTATCGCCAAACTCGAAGTGCGCCCGATGCCAGGCCTCCGCTTCGTGGCCTCAGGTTACCTCGGCACTGGTTGTGCTGTAGGAACTGCTGCCTGGAACCCTGATATTCAGGTTGGCGACAATTACAAGCGAAATCGTTACAGTGTGGGTGCGGAATATAAGTCGGCACCTTATTCACCTGCAAAATATAAGGAAGCCCGTCCGTTGAGCGTGAGAGCTGAGTGGCTCGGTGGTGAGGATGGAGAAGTGGGCAGCCGTGGTGGTTATGTCACTGCTGCCATCCCTGTGGTAGATGCCCTTGACATTGTGGCCAGTGGTGAGACCTTCGATCGTAATACGAAGGTGGATGGCTGGGATCAGACGAATCTGACGCTGGGTATCCAGTACTGGTTCTATAAGAAGTGCCGTGTGCAACTGCAATATACGCGTTGTCTCTGTGGCGAGAATATCAGCAGCAAGGATTATGACTGGCTGCAGGCGCAGGTACAGGTGGCGTTTTAGTACATTAACCATTAAAGATTAAACATTAAAAATGATTATAAAAGTTCTTTTAACCATCATTTTCCTGGTCGTGATGGTAGGCGTTGGACTGTATTCACGCAAGCAGGCCAGTAGTGTTGACGGATTTGTATTAGGTGGACGTGCCGTGGGTCCTTGGCTCACAGCCTTTGCCTTCGGAACCTCTTATTTCTCAGCAGTGGTCTTTGTGGGCTACGCAGGACAGTTCGGATGGAAGTATGGCCTTTCGTCTGCATGGATTGGTATTGGCAATGCCATTATTGGTTCTTTGCTGGCGTGGATCATCTTAGGTCGTCGCACCAAACTGATGACGCAGCATATTGAGAGTCGTACGATGCCAGATTTCTTTGGTACGCGTTTCAATGATCAGGGGTTGCGTGTGGTGGCTTCCGTCATCGCCTTCGTGTTCCTGATTCCCTATACCGCTGGTGTGTATAGTGGTATCTCGCGACTTTTTGAGATGGGCTTTGAGATTCCTTACGAGTATTGTGTCATCATCATGTCGATTCTCACGGCTGTGTATGTAATCATCGGTGGTTACAAGGCTACGGCTATGAACGACTTCATTCAGGGTATCATCATGCTGTTTGGTATCGTGGCTGTCATCCTGGCTGTGTTGAATGCACAGGGCGGACTGGCTACGGCAGTCGAGAAACTTGCAACCATCCCTTCTGATGCTGACCCGTCAGTGAATGGTGGTTTTGCCTCTTGGTTCGGACCCGATCCCTGGGGATTGTTAGGTGTGGTGATCCTGACCTCACTGGGTACGATGGGACTGCCCCAGATGGTGGGTAAGTTCTATTCGATCACAGACGAGAGTGCCATCAAGCGTGGTACGGTCATCTCTACCATCTTCGCCTTTATCGTGGCTGGTGGCTGTTATTTCTTAGGTGGCTTCGGCCGTCTCTACGAGCCTGTGATCGGCGCTAATGGTAAGATAGCCTTCGACTCTATCGTGCCTGCCATGCTCGTTACCCTGCCTGATGTGCTGATCGCCCTGGTGGTACTGCTGGTGCTCTCAGCCTCTATGTCCACGCTGGCTTCACTGGTGCTCACCTCTTCGAGCACGATGACACTGGACCTGATCTATCGCGATAAGAAATCGCTGCCTGGTGAGGTGGAGGATGGTACCATCGACGATATCGTGGCAGAGAAGATTGAGCGTCGTAAGGTGGTGGTGATGCGTGTGCTCATCATGTTCTTCATCGTGATCTCACTGCTCATTGCCCTGAATCCGCCCACGTTCATTGCTCAGTTGATGGGTATCTCTTGGGGTGCTCTGGCTGGTGCATTCCTCGCACCGTTTATGTTGGGACTCTATTGGAAGAAGGTGACCACCGCCTCTGTCTGGGCTTGCTTTATCTGGGGCGTGGGACTGACTGTCATCAATATGTTGGCAGGTAATCCGATCAATCCAATCAACTGTGGTGCTATCGCCATGGTAGGTGGCTTCCCTGTGGTATGGGTCGTAAGTCTCTTTACCAAGAGGTTGCCAGAACAGACTGTCGAGAATATTTTCGAGTGCTATAAGTAGTTTGCAACCCGATTGCAGAAAATGTGCCGTACCTTTGCAGCGTGAAATCAAAACAACTGCAAAGATATGGCACATTTACATGAACACGATCATCATTGCGAGACTTGCTCGCATGAGCATCATCACGAGCACGAAGGACATGAACACCACCATCATGAGCATAGTTTGAAGAAACAGCTCTGGCTCATTGGTATCACTGTTGTCTTGCTGATAGCCGCTGTGCTCATTGAGCGCAGCCCAAATTTTCAATTTTCAATTTTCAATTTTCAATTAAGCAAATTCCAATTGCTTCTTGTCTATCTCGTACCTTATTTGTTAATAGGCCACGATACGCTGAAAGAGGCTATTGAGGGCATCCTTCATGGCGATGCCTTCAATGAGCATTTCCTGATGTCTGTCGCCACGATAGGTGCCCTCTGTATTGGTTTCCTGCCTGGCGCTGAGACGGAGTTTCCTGAGGCTGTCTTTGTGATGCTGTTCTTCCAGGTGGGCGAACTCTTCGAGGGTTATGCCGAGGGGAAGAGCCGTGCCAGCATCGCCCATCTCATGAACATCCGCCCAGATGTCGCGCATGTCATAACAGAGGGACAGTTCGCCGATGTCAGTCCAGAACAGGTGGAGGTAGGCTCAATCATTGTTATTCGTCCTGGTGAGAAGGTGCCATTGGATGGTGTGGTCATCGAAGGTTCTACCTCTCTGAATACTGTAGCCCTGACAGGTGAGACCTTGCCTCGTGATGTGAATGAGGGCGACGAGATCATCTCTGGTTGTGTCAATCTCTCTGGTGTTGTCAAGGTGCGTACCACCAAACCCTTTGGTGAGAGTACCGTTTCCAAGATTATCCATCTGGTGGAGAATGCAGGCGAGAACAAGTCGAAGAGCGAGGCCTTCATCACGCGTTTCGCCAGAATCTATACGCCCGTGGTGGTATTCCTGGCTCTTGCCTTGGCCATCATTCCTACGCTGTTGGGAGGTGATTTCGCCACTTGGCTCTACAGAGCCCTGATGTTCTTGGTGGTTAGTTGTCCCTGTGCCCTGGTCATCAGTGTGCCACTGACCTTTTTCGGAGGTATTGGTGGTGCCTCGCGTAATGGTATCTTAGTGAAGGGCTCCAACTATATGGATGTGCTGGCAAAGGTGGGTACGGTGGTCTTCGACAAGACTGGCACACTGACTCATGGGCAGTTCGCAGTAACGGCTGTCCATCCTGACACTTGCAGCGAACATCAGTTGCTCCACCTCGCTGCTCATGTCGAGCATTTCTCCACTCATCCCATAGGTGCAGCCTTGCGCGATGCCTTCCCAGATGAGGCTACGGATGGTTGTATGATTAGCGATGTCGAGGAGATTGCGGGTCATGGCATCCGTGCAAAAGTCACCATGCTCAATGGTCAATGTTCAATGGTCAATGTCGGAAATACGAAGATGATGGATGCAGTGGGCGCGAAATGGCACGACTGCCATCATGTGGGAACCATCATCCATGTGGCTATCAATGGCGAATATGCTGGTCACATTGTCATCAACGACAAGATCAAGGACGACAGTGCTGAAGCCATAGCCAGTTTGACGAGTCTTGGTGTCGCCAAGACGGTGATGCTCACGGGTGATCGTAAGGAGGTGGGCGAATTGGTCGCCCATACGCTCCACTTCTCTGAATACCACGCAGAACTGCTGCCAGCAGATAAAGTTTCCTATATTGAGAAGGAAATGTTCAATGTTCAATCTTCAATGTTCAATAGAACTCTCGCCTTTGTGGGTGATGGTATCAACGATGCCCCTGTGCTGGCTCGTGCTGATGTGGGTATCGCCATGGGAGGCTTGGGCTCTGACGCCGCCATTGAGGCTGCCGATGTGGTGCTGATGGACGATAAGCCCTCGAAGATTGCCCTCGCCATCCGCATTGCCCGTCGCACCTTGTCAATCGCCCGTCAGAATGTATGGTTTGCCATTGGCGTCAAGGTAGCCGTCCTTATCCTTGCTGCCTTAGGCATTGCCACCATGTGGCTGGCGGTTTTCGCTGACGTAGGCGTCACCGTCTTGGCCGTCCTCAACGCCATGCGTGCCCTGAGGGTTTAGGTGAATGGCAAAATAAATTGCAAATTTATTTTGCCATTCACTATATTTTTACTATCTTTGCCAGCAATATAAATATACTGACATCTATTAATATACTAACATCCTTTTTAAAGAAATGGGCCAATACGAGTCTGGTGCTCCGTATTTTTATAGGTCTGGTGATAGGTGCTATATTGGGGCTGATCGTTCCTGAGTGGACGGCTATCGCCATCCTTGGCCAAGTGTTTGTCAGTGCGCTGAAAGCCATTGCCCCTGTGTTGGTGGCTGTCCTCGTGGCGTCTAGCATCTCCAAGGCTGGGGGAGGATTGGGTCCCAGGTTCCGTACCGTGATTTCCCGTTATCTGCTGAGCACGTTTATTGCTGCTTGCTGTGCAGTGGTGGGCAGTTTCCTTTTCCCTGTCACCCTCGACTTGGCCGATGTGGCAGAGGGGGCCGCACCAGGTGCCCTCTCCGATGTGTTCACAAACCTGCTGACGAATATGGTCAACAACCCACTAATGTCCGTTTCCTCTGCCAACTATATCGGCATCCTTTTCTGGGCTATCCTGATTGGTGTCGCCTTGAAGCTGAAGGCGAGCCAGAAAACCATCGACGTAGTGAGCGACTTTGCCGATGTCATCGCCCAGACGGTGAAGTGGGTTATCCAGTTTGCGCCTTTCGGTATTCTCGGCCTCGTGTTCTCGTCAGTATCTGCCAGTGGTTTGGAGATTTTCACCACCTACGGCCATCTGCTCTTGTTGCTCGTGGGCTGCATGCTGGCCAACACGCTCATATTCAATCCGTTGATCTCTTTCTTGATGCTGAAGCGTAATCCTTATCCGTTGCTGTTCACCTGTCTGAAGGAGAGTGGTCTCAACGCCTTCTTCACCCGTTCGTCAGCAGCCAACATACCTATTAATATGAATCTTTGTAAGAAGCTGGGCCTCGACGAAGACTTCTATTCTGTGAGTATCCCCCTTGGTGCAACGATCAATATGGATGGCGCAGCAGTCACTATTACAGTGATGACGCTTGCCGTTGCCCACACGATGGGTGTCGATGTAAGCTTCGCCTCTGCCATCTTCCTCAGCATCATTGCAACGTTGGGAGCCTGTGGTGCTTCTGGTGTGGCAGGAGGATCATTGCTGCTCATCCCCATGGCCTGTTCATTCTTCGGCATTGGCAATGATGTCGCCATGCAGGCTGTTGCTGTTGGATTCATTATTGGTGTTGTACAGGATAGTGTCGAGACCGCCCTCAACTCCAGTGGTGATGTCTTCTTCACCGCCTCTGCTGAGTATTACGATAGAAGGAAGAAAGAAAAGACGTGACACTACCATTCCATATCATACAACTGTTGAAGCGCAAGTCTGGCAATGAGTTGCGGTTGCCCTCTGACTGCGAATATCTGTCGCTTGATATTGAGAGCAAGACAGGAGTGCGCATTGGTGCTACGACTTTGAAGCGGCTTATAGGATTTGCGCAGGATGAACGGACTCCCCATACAAGTACGCTTGATGCCATAGCCCGTTATCTTGGCTATGCCCACTGGGACGAACTGTCAAAGATAGAGGATAATGGCAATTCCGACTTTGACAGTCCTGACGATGAAATCCGCTCTGCCGATTTGCAGATAGGAGCTAATGTGGAAATCACCTATCTCCCAGACCGTCGGCTCACACCACGCTCTTCCGTATATTCGCAGGATTAGGCAAACGGGTGTCCGTTGCAATACTCTGATAAAAGTCCTGATAATGAGCGACTTATAGAGAGGTTGGCAAATGATTGCTAACCTCTTTTCGTTTAGGTTGCATCATTGTATTATTTCTTGATGAAAATATCTAAAAATATGCCCAACTATACACTAACATAGATAACCCTCTGTATCATAGGTATTTATATCGTGTATAGAGGCCTTTTTCATGTGGCCAACTATATACTAAATGCCAAATTACTTTACATATTTTAGAATGTAAGGCCCTGCTATTACTCAAGTGAAAAGTGTTCCAACATTGTTTCTCATGCTGGAACACTTTGTTTCTGCCTTTGAAACACTTTGTTTCTAGAGAAGAAACAGATTGTTCCAACTACTTTTGTTATATTGAAACAGCCTAAGAACCAATAAGTTAACATAATATTAATGCTGAATATGTTAAGAAATCCGAAAGATAGTGAATAGTTTACCAATAATATATGACATCTATACACAATATAAACCACTGATACTTAGATAAATATAATAATTAGTGTATAGTTGAGCCATTTTTTAATATCTTTTTTAGATATTTTCTCACACCTTTCACATGTAAATAAAAATAATTTACTTTCTATGAAAACATAAACACAATTCACTTCTTTTATGACTTATAATCGCTGTCTTTGGGAGAAAAGTCGTAACTTTGTAGCCAAAATGTGACGATATGAAAACTAAAGGACTCATTTGGATACTGTTTGTTACCTGTCTGCTGCTGACCGCCTGTAGTTCTGGAGGTGGGAAGAAGGGTAGTGGTGACCAAGCCCAATACAAGACGTTGACTGTTCAGCGCAGCGACCAGATACTGACTTCGGAATACTCGGCACGACTGACGGGCCGTCAGATTGTGGAGATCCGTCCGCAGGTGTCTGGCAATATCACCCGTATTTGCATCAACGAGGGGCAGATGGTGACCAAGGGACAGACCTTGTTTATCATCGACCAGGTGCCTTATCAGGCCGCTTTGGAGGTGGCTAAGGCCAGTGTGGCGACTGCCCAGGCCAAATTGGAGACGGCACAGATGGAGTATGAGAGCAGTCAGACGCTGAAAAACGAACAGGTAGTGAGCGACTATACCGTACGGACTTCGCAGAACACCCTGAACGAGGCGAAGGCCGCACTGGCGCAGGCCAAGGCGCAGGAGTTGAACGCCCGCAATAACCTCAGTTATACGGTGGTGAAGAGCCCTGTGAGTGGTTCGGCTTCGATGATCCCCTACCATGTGGGTGCCCTTGTGAGCAGCAATATCAGTGAACCGTTGGTCACGGTGGCCGACGACCATGAGATGTACGCCTATTTCTCTGTGACAGAAAATCAGACCATCGACCTGATCCAACAGTATGGCAGCATCGAACAGTTCATCAAGCAGGCCCCAGAGGTGGAACTTCGCTTGAGCAACGGCAGCACCTATCCGCAGAAGGGACATATCAACGCCGTCAGTGGTACGGTGGATGCAGCGACGGGTGCCGTGAGTCTGCGTGCCACCTTCCCAAACGAGAACCACCTATTACATAATGGTGGCAGTGGTAGTGTGGTGGTCTCCACCCATCGTAACAATTGCATCGTTATCCCTCAGGAGGCCACCTACGAACTGCAGAACCGCGTGTTCGTCTATCGCGTCATCGATGGCAAGACAAAGGCCACGCCCATTGAGGTGTTCCGTCTGAACAATGGCAAGGAGTATATTGTCGAATCGGGACTGAACGAGGGCGATGTGATCATTGCTGAGGGCGCAGGATTGTTGAAAGATGGCATTGAGATAAAGAAATGAACGTACGGACATTTATAGACAGGCCGATTCTTTCAGGCGTGATTTCGGTGCTGATGGTGCTCGTGGGCATCATCGGACTGAGTCAGTTGGCGCTGGAGCAGTTCCCTGAGATAGCGCCTCCCACTGTGCGTATCATGGCCAGTTACACGGGTGCCAATGCTGAGACGGTGCAGAAGAGTGTGGTGGTGCCTCTCGAGGAAGCCATCAACGGTGTGGAGGGCATGATGTATATGACGTCGTCGGCCTCGAACAACGGTACGGCCTCCATCGGTATCTTCTTCCGTCAGGGCACGGATCCTGATATGGCGATGGTAAATGTACAGAACCGTGCTGCCACTGTTCAGGGCCGTCTGCCCAGTGACGTGGTGAAGAGCGGTATCACCGTGCGCAAGCGCCAGACGTCGAACATCAAGCAGATCGCCGTCTATAGTCCTGACAGTACATTCGATCGTGCGTTCTTGGCCAACTATACGAAGATCAATATCGAACCGCGACTGAGCCGTATCCCTGGTGTGGGTGAGGTAAATGTGATGGGTGCCGACTATTCGATGCGCATCTGGCTCGACCCCCTGAAGATGGCGCGTTATGGTCTGACACCTAATGACATCGCCCAGGTGCTCAATGAGCAGAATGTCGAGGTGGCTACTGGTACGTTGGGTGCTGAGAGTCAGAACACCTTCCAGTATGTGCTGAAATATCGGGGCCGCTATGAGGACGAACAGGGCTACGAGAATCTCGTGATCCGTTCGCTGCCTGATGGCGATGTGCTGCGCATTGGCGATATCGCCAAAGTAGAACTCGGCTCGCAGAACTATAATATCATTGGTGAGACCAATGGTCGTCCTGGTGTGAATATCTCCATCAATCAGGTGGCAGGCTCTAATGCCAATGAGATTATCAAGCAGATCGACCGTGAGGTGGAGGAGATACGGGGATCATTGCCACCAGGTATCGTCATCGAGGATCTGGAATCGAAGAAGGACTTCCTCGACGCCTCTATTGCCAGTGTGCTGGAAACGTTGTTCGAAGCCCTGTTGCTGGTGATCTTCGTGGTGTGGCTCTTCTTGCAGAGTTGGCGCGCCACCATCATTCCAGCCGTGGCGATTATGGTGTCGCTCATCGCCACGTTGGCAGTGATCTACGCCATCGGCTTCTCACTTAACATGCTGACACTCTTCGCCTTAGTGCTGGTGATCGGTACGGTGGTGGATGATGCCATCGTCGTGGTGGAGGCCGTGCAGGCCCAATTAGATAAAGGTAAACTCGCCACTTATGATGCCACCATCGAGGCTATGCATGGCATCACATCGGCCTTGGTCACCACGACGTTAGTGTTTATGGCTGTCTTCGTGCCTGTGTGTTTTATCGGTGGTGTCACAGGTACGTTCTATACGCAGTTTGGTCTGACGATGGCCATCGCTGTGGGTATCTCCCTCTTCAATGCCCTCACGCTCTCTCCGGCCCTTTGCGCCCTGATCATGAGACCTCAGGAAAGGGAAGGCGGGAAAGGTTTCAAGGCACGCTTTAATGCTGGTTTCGATGCCCTCCTGAACCGTTATAAGGGAGCAGTGACCAGTGTGATTCCTCGTCGTTGGCTGGCTGTCGCCCTTGTGGTGGTGGCGATTGTCGGTTTGGGGTGGATGATGCGGACCACGAAGACGGGACTGGTGCCCAACGAGGATATGGGTACCGTCTTTATCAATGTGCAGGCGTCGCCAGGCAGTAGCCTGCAGCAGACCTACCATATATTAAAAGAGGTGGAGGAACGCATCGAAGACCTGCCACAGTTGCGTATCTATTCGCTTATCGCTGGTAACAGCAACAACTTCGAGCAGTCGTCGTCGAATGGTAACTTCACGCTGAAATTGAAAAAGTGGGGCGAGCGCAAGGGCGAGGGCGACGATGTACAAAGCATCGTCGATGAGATCTATCGTCGTACGGCTGATATCGCGAATGCCAAGATCCAGGTGAACACGCAGAACATGTTGCCTGGCTTCGGACGTATCAACGGTTTCGAGCTACATATCCAGGATAAGCATGGTGGTACCATCGACGAGTTGTTCGACTATACCAACCGTCTCATCGCGGCCCTGAACCAGCGGCCAGAGATCAGCCGTGCCTTCACCAACTTCTCGCTGAAGTACCCGCAGTATCGTCTTGAGGTGGATGCCGCCCTCTGTAAACGTCGTGGGGTGTCGCCCAGTGATGTGCTCTCTGCCCTCAGTGGCTATATCGGTGGCTCGTACGCCTCCAACTTCGTGCGCTTCACCAAACTCTACCGTGTGATGGTGCAGGCTTCGCCCGAGTATCGTCTGGATACGGAGTCGCTGAATAATATCTTCGTCAAAACGAGCAGTGGGGAGATGTCGCCCATCGGACAATACGTGAAACTGACGCGTATCTATGGTTCTGAAACCCTCTCGCGCTTTAACCTCTTCCCGTCTATTCAGGTCGGTGGTACTGCTGCGGAAGGCTATAGCAGTGGTCAGGCTATCGAGGCCATCCGCGAGACGGCTGCAGAGGTGTTGCCTGAGGGATACGGTTATGAGTTTGGTGGTATGTCGCGTGAGGAGGCCTCGGCTCAGAACACCACCACACTGGTCTTCATCATCTGTATCCTCTTTATCTACCTGATTCTCTGTGGACTCTACGAGAGTCTCTTTATCCCCTTGGCTGTCATCCTGAGCGTACCCTTCGGATTGTTGGGCTCGTTCATCTTTGCTCATCTGTGGGGATTGGAGAACAATATCTATATGCAGACGGGACTCATCATGCTGATTGGTCTGCTTTCGAAGACGGCCATCCTGTTGACGGAATATGCTTCCACCCGTCGTCGTCAGGGCATGGGCATCGTTGAGGCTGCACTCGATGCCGCCAGCGTACGACTGCGCCCCATCCTGATGACGTCGATGACGATGGTGTTCGGCTTGTTGCCATTAGCCCTTGCTACAGGCGTTGGTGCCAATGGCAACCGCTCGCTCGGTGTGGGAGCTATTGGCGGTATGCTCATTGGCACCATTGCCTTGTTGTTCATCGTCCCCGTGCTCTTTACTATCTTCCAGAGCATCGAAGAACGGGTCATGCCTAAAAAGACTAATAGGCGTGATCAGTCTTGATCTCTTCTTTGTCGAGTTTCTTGGCGTCGATGGCGCGCCAGGCGTAGATGATGTAGGCCAGCACAAAGGGTACCAATAGGGATACCCAGAACATCGTGGTAAGTGTGAACTCACTCGAGCAGGAGTTCTGAATCGTCAGCGACGACTGGAGATCGGCTGTCGAGGGATAGTAGGCCGTGTTGTTCCAGGCGCTGCAGAGCAACAGGGCGAGGACGGTGAGCACCGTTCCGATGCCAGCAGGCCAGATGCCTCCGATGTATCCCTTCGAGAAGATGGTCTTGCCTATGCCATAGAGCACCAGCACCACACCGATTAATAATACCACGAGCAGATACCACATCTCGATAAAGTTGTTCAGGTACTTATAAGGCTCCATGTAGATGCGTCTGAAGTCATCGACGGCGAAGCCCTCCTTCAGCAACAGATGAACGAGATAGCCCACAAACAGTACTAAGAAAGGTACGGCTGCACCAATCAGACGCACACTGCCACGAGAGCGGATATCCTCGTCGTTCACATTGTTCATCACGTAAAGGATGCCTAATACACGGGCCAGGAAGACCACTGCAAAACCAAAGACGAGCACCCAGGGATTGAGCAGGGCATCGAGACCATGGGAGGCATTCGCCCAGCGCGATATGATAGGTGTGATGGCTGTGGCATCGATCAGGTTGTTCTTCTCGACGATGAAGTTTGAGCCCTCGAAGAAGGTGGCAACAGCACCACCTAAGAGCAGTGGACCAAGGATGCCATTCAGTGTGAGGAAGAACTGGAACGTCTTGGGCCCCAGGAAGTTGCCAATCTTATTCTGGAACTCATAACTGACAGCCTGCAACACGAACGTGAAGAGGATGATCATCCAGAGCCAATAGGCTCCTCCGAAACTCGTGGAGTAGAAGAGAGGGAACGATGCGAAGAAGGCTCCTCCGAAGGTGACGAGGGTGGTGAAGGTAAACTCCCACTTGCGACCTGTGGAGTTATATACAAGGCGACGCCCTTCCTCTGTATAGCCTAATGAACGGGCTACGGAGTTGGCACCCTGAACGAATAATAGGAATACTAATATCGCACCAAGGAGTGATACGACGAAACACCAGTAGTGCTGTAAGAATTCGTATGTCATGACTGATAGTTTTTAATCTGTTTGAGCAGGATGTTGATCTCGACGGCAAGCATCGTGGTGAAGAGAACCAGGAAGAGGAAGAACGTGATGATGACGCTCGAAGACTGGAGGTCGCTGACAGCAGCCCAGGTGGGCAACATGTCTTGGATGGTCCAGGGCTGGCGTCCGAACTCAGCGACAAGCCAGCCGCACTCGGAGCCGATATAGCCTAATGGAATCAGCAGAATGGCCAGCCAGTAGTGCCAGCTCTTCAGTTTGGTGACATCTTTCTTATAGACCATGAACAGTACTACGGCGAAGAAGAGGATGAACAGGCAGCCCACGCCCACCATGATGCGGAAGGCCCAGAAATTCACGGCCACAGGGGGCACCACATCGTTCTTGTCCTTGATATAGCCATAGCCGAAGTAGGGCATGTTCTCCTTGAGGATGCTGAGGTTGTAGGCAGCAGCCGTACCGTCGTCGCTGGAGGCGAACTTCGCCTGACGATAGTTGGCGAGGGCCTCGATGGCCTTCTTGCCTCGCTCGATCTTCTCATCGACGGAGAGTTCTACCTTACCATCGTTGTCAGTATAGCCATTCAGAATATCGTTGATGCCAGGAACGAAGCCCTGAGGATCGTTGGTGGCCATGATGGATAAGCCGTAAGGCAGTTCGATGCCCTCGATGATCTTCAGACCTACCTCGTTACCACCATCGTACAGTGCCTCCATCGCAGCGAGTTTCATAGGCTGAACCTTTGCTACATCCATACCCGACTTATGACCAGTGGCACCAGCCAACAGGGCGGCCACGAGACCTACGCCAGCACCGATCTTCATGCTCTCAATGGCGAGTTTGGTGTTGCGCTTCTTCAGCAGGAACCAGCAGCAGACACCTACACAGAAAATGGCACCGATGATCCAGGCAGAAGTCACAGTGTGACAGAACTTTGAGACGGCGAAGGGCGAGAGGGCCACCTCTGCGAAACTTACCATCTCATTACGCATGGTGTCGGGGTTGAACTCACAGCCCACGGGATACTGCATCCAGGCGTTAGCCACGAGGATCCACCAGGCAGAGATTGTCGCACCTAAACCTGTGAGCCACGTTGAGGCGAGGTGGAAGCCTGGAGATACCTTCTTCCAGCCGAAGAACATCACAGCTACAAAGGTAGATTCCATGAAGAAGGCCACGATACCCTCGACAGCCAAGGGGGCTCCGAAGATATCACCCACGAACCAGGAGTAGTTGCTCCAGTTGGTTCCAAATTCGAACTCGAGGATGATACCCGTGGCGACACCCATGGCGAAGTTCACGCCAAAGAGTTTCTGCCAGAATTTGGCAGCGTCTTTCCAGAACTCATCCTTCGTACGATAGTACTTGGTCTCTACAATGCCCATGATGACCGCTAATCCTAACGTCAAGGGCACGAAGAGCCAGTGATAGATTGCCGTGAGAGCAAACTGTGCTCTCGACCAGTCGATCATGCCGGCATCAATGTCTAAAATTAGGTTTTGTAGCATAATATTTAATGTTTAATGTCTAATGTTTAATGTCCCTGGGCGCGTTCCGTCAGTTCCGTTGCCACAAAGCCGGCTTCATCGCCATCGGCATGTTGCTTGAGGAAGTTGGGGAAGAAGAAAATCTTGAGAATGACAAAGATAATGAACAGTTTAATCAGGATAATCGCCCACAGCGTCTTGCCGAGGTGCATATTCCGGAAACCGTCGTAATAGAGGTCGAAGATCCTGTAAAGGAATCCCTTCTTGTTCATAGGCGTAGCATAAACTTTTGCAAATATAAAGGTTTTTGTTCAAACCTCCAACTTTTTTACTCGTTTTTTTTGATAGTCATATATAGATAGGTGGAATGATTTGCTAAATTTGTTCTATTTTTCGGTAAATATCTTAAAAATCTGCATATTAGGTCATAGATTTAGGGAAATCTTTTGTTAATTCTGACAAAATACGTATTTTTGCACTCAGTTTATCGATAAAGATAGCATGAAGAAAGGGTATTTTGTAGCACTCATCATCGTGATCCTGGCATTGTTGGGCGGGGTGGCGTGGCTCTTCCTGAGTCTGCAGGAGCAGAAGCAGGTGAATAAGGACATGCAGGAACTGGCCGAACTCGACAAACAGGAGATGGAGAACGAGTATGAGCGCTTCGCCTTGCAGTACAGTGAGATGAAGACGCAGATCAACAACGACTCTATCGTGGCCCAACTGACGCAGGAGCAGATGAAGACCCAGCAGTTGCTGGAGGAACTGAAGCGTGTGAAGGCTTCGGATGCCCGTGAGATTGCCCGTCTGAAGAAGGAACTGGCAACAGTGAGGGCCGTGTTGCGCGACTATGTGATGCAGATCGACTCACTGAACCGTCTGAATGAGAATCTGAAGGCTGAGAATACCCGTGTGAATGCAGAACTCGAACAGCGCAACGCACAGGTGGCAGGTCTAAGCAGCGAGAAGGCTTCGCTCTCGGAGAAAGTGGCCATTGCAGCCCAACTCGATGCGACGAATATTCAGATGCAGGCGCTCAACAAGCATGGGAAGGATGCCAAGAAACTGAAGGACTGTACACAGATGAAGGTCAACTTTGTCATCACTAAGAATGTGACGGCTTCGAATGGTAATCGAACGATATACGTCCGTATCCAGAATCCTGGTGGTAATACCCTTGGTGGCGGAGGTACCTTTGCCTACGAGAACCGTAACTTAGAGTGCTCTGCTAAGAAGATCATAGAATATACAGGTGAGGAAACACCTGTGACTGTCTATTGGAATGTTTCCCAGATGTTGGAGGCTGGTGACTATCGTGTCAGCATCTTCGCCGATGGGAATATGATTGGATCGAGAACGTTTAGTATGAAGTGAAAAGTGAAAGGTGAAAAGTGAACAATATTGAGATAATGAAAAGGATGAAAAACCAAGGAGTGATTGTGATGTGGGGATGGAAAGTATTGCTGATACTTTTCACTTTTCACTTTTCACTTTTCACTTCTTCAGCTCAGAGGGTACTCTCACTCGACAGTTGTCGGCAGATGGCCCTGCGCAATAACAAACAACTGGGTGTCTCCAAGTTGAAGCAGGACGTGGCCGCCAACCTCAAGAAGTCGGCACGTACGAAGTACCTGCCTCACGTGAATGCCGTCGGCACCTATCAGTACACCAGCAAACCGGTTTCCCTGCTGAGTGACGCTCAGAAGGAGGCGTTTCCACAGCTTGGAACCACTATGGTGGGTAGCATGCAACCCAGTTTGGCTGGTTTCGAAGCCTCGCTGACACAGTTAGGTACGGCCTTCGTGAAACTGGGCATTCCCGCTCAGGAGGTGCAGCAGATGATGGCTGGTTTGCAGACGAATATGAATGGTACGATGGAGGGTATTCAGGCATCGCTCAATGCCTTGGGTCAACAGATCGTGGATGCCTTCGACACGGACACCCGTAATCTCTTCGCTGGTTCGATCATGCTGACACAACCGCTCTTTATGGGTGGAAGCATCATAGCGATGAACAAGATGGCCGATCTCAGTGAGGATTTGGCGGAGAATTCGATGAATGCCCGTCGTCAGGCCACCATCTATAAGATAGACCAAGCCTACTGGCAGGTTGTCTCGCTCTACCACAAGAAGAAACTCGCAGAGAGTTACCTCGACTTGGTGAAGAAGTTCGATACCGATGTCCACAAGATGATCGACGAGGGTGTTGCCACGAAAAGCGACGGGCTGAGCGTCGATGTGAAGGTGAACGAGGCAGAGATGACACTGACGAAAGTGAACGATGGTCTGGTGCTCTCGCGGATGTTGCTGAACCAACTCTGCGGATTGCCCCTTGATGAACTCGTGACATTGGCCGACGAGATGACGGACAATATTGCCGTCGTGGAACTCACGCCAGAATTGAATGTGGAGGCTGCCATCGATAACCGTCCTGAGTTAAAGATGATGCAGAACAGCATCAATATGTCGAAACAGACCACCAATATCCTGAAGGCAGGTAATCTGCCACAGGTGGCTTTGATGGGTGGCTATTCCGTGAGTAATCCCAACGTGTTCAACGGTTTCCAGAAAAAGTTCGGTGGTTTCTGGAATGTAGGTGTGATGGTGCGTGTGCCGCTATGGAACTGGGGCGACGTGATGTATAAGGTACGTGCCTCGAAGGGGGCTACCTCGATAGCCAACCTCGAACTGGCTGAGGCTCGTGAACTTGTAGAGTTACAGGTGAACCAATCAACCTTTAGGGTGGATGAGGCCAATAAGAAACTCACCATGGCACAAGCCAATATCCAGCGCGCTGATGAGAACCTCCGTATGGCCAATCTTGGTTTCAGTGAAGGGGTGATTACTCCTGCGACGGTGATGGAGGCACAGACAGCATGGCTGCAGGCCCAGTCGCAGAAGATTGATGCTGAGATCGACGTAAAACTTTCGCAGGTTGATCTCCAGAAAGCCCTTGGCACCTTGGAATAAATAGTCAAATTGTCAAATAGTAAAATAGTCAATAAATATATGTCAGCAAAGAGTCAACATAACAACATCCTGCTCGCTATTGCGGGATTTGTAGGGGTAGTGATTATCGTAGCCATCATCGGTTTCCTGGTGCTTGACCGTGATCCGGATATCATCCAGGGACAGGTAGAGGTGTCTGAGTATCGTGTGTCCAGTAAGGTGCCTGGGCGTATTCTGGAACTCCGAGTGAAGGAGGGCGATTTTGTGAAGGTGGGTGACACCCTTGCCATCCTTGATGCTCCAGAGGTGCGTGCCAAGATGGAACAGGCGCAGAGTGCCCAGAGTGCTGCTGCCGCTATGGAACTGAAGGCCCAGAACGGTGCCCGTAAGGAACAGATCCAAGGTGCTTTCTCCGTGCTCCAGCAGGCGAAGGCCGGTTTTGAGATCGCTGAGAAGTCGTACAACCGTGTGCAGCGTCTCTACGACGAGGGGGTGATGAGTGCCCAGAAACGTGATGAGGCCTATGCCAACTATAAGGCCATGGAGGCCCAGATGAAAGCAGCCCAGAGTCAGTACGACATGGCTGTCAACGGTGCCCGTATGGAGGATAAGTTGGCTGCCGCTGCTCAGGTAGGACGTGCCAAGGGCGCTGTCAACGAGGTGAATTCCTATATCCATGAGACGGTGCAGATTGCCCAGATGGAGGGTGAGGTGAGTGATATCTATCCGAAGGTGGGTGAACTCGTAGGTACAGGGTCTCCCATTATGTCGATCTCTTTGATGCAGGATATGTGGGGCACCTTCAACGTACGTGAGGATCAGTTGAACGGGATGCAGGTGGGCACAGAGTTTACGGCCTTCGTTCCGGCTTTCAACAAGGACGTCAAGATGAAGGTCTATTATCTGAAGGACCAGGGTTCCTATGCAGTGTGGAAGGCTACAAAGGCTAATGGACAGTATGACCTGAAGACCTTTGAGGTAAAGGCTCGTCCTGTGGAGAAACTGGAGGGTCTTCGTCCTGGTATGTCACTGATTATCAAGAAGTGAAAACACTGAATCTGATATGGCTGGTTGCGAAGCGTGAGTGTAAGATTCTCTACGTTAATCGCATTTATTTCTTCAGCATGGTGGTCTTTCCCTTGTTGGCGATGGTGTTCTTCACCTCGCTGATGGACGAGGGATTACCCGAGGATATGCCTGTGGGTATCGTCGATCTTGACAATACCACCACATCGCGCTCACTCATCCGTCGTCTGGATGCTTTCCAGAGTTCGAAGGTGGTGGCGCATTATCCTTCTGTGGCTGAGGCCCGCCATGCCATTCAGGAAAACGAGATCTACGCCTTCCTTTATATCCCCAAAGGCACGACAGACGATCTGCTGGCGAGCCGTCAGCCGAAGATCTCCTATTATTATAATATGGCCTCGGTGATGTCTGGTTCCCTGTTGATGAGGGATCTGAAAACCATCTCCACCCTTGGTTCCGCTGGTGTGGGACAGGCCACGATGCGGGCTAAGGGCTATACGCAGGAGCAGATCATGGCTTTCTTGCAGCCCATTCGCATCAATCTGCATCAGGTGGCCAATCCATGGACGAACTACAACTCCTATCTCTCAACAGTGATCGTGCCTGGTGTGATGATGTTGTTCATGTTTATGATCTCCGCCTATTCATTGGGTATGGAACTGAAGTTCGGACGTGGTAAGGAGTGGCTGAAATTGGCTGATAATCGTATTGTGGTGGCTATTTTGGGAAAGTTCCTGCCTCAGGCAGTAGTGTTCCTGTCGCTGATCTTCTTCTATGAGTTCTATATGTATGGCATCATGCAATTCCCTCATCAGGGCGATCTGTGGGACATCATCCTTCTGTCGTTGCTTGAGGTATTTGGCTCCATTGGTTTTGGTATCTTTGCCTTTGGATTGATGCCGTCGCTCCGTATGTCGATGAGTATCTGTTCGCTCTGGGCTGTACTCAGTTTCTCGATGGCGGGTTTTACTTTCCCAGTGATGGGTATGGATAGTCCCCTTCAGTCACTCTCGTGGCTCTTCCCCCTGCGACATTATTATATGCTTTATCAGATCACGGTGTTCAATGGCTTCTCACTGATTGATGCCTGGTTCCATTTCGTGGCGCTTGTGGGCTTTACGCTGCTGCCGTGGTTTGTAATCATGAAAATTAAAAACGCGATGCTTCATTATGTCTATATTCCATAAGATATCCAATTGGTTTGAGGATGCCGCCTACATCTGGCGACAGGAGATCAAGCAGGTATTCCGTGACGAGGGTGTGCTGATCTTCTGCATCATCGTGCCGTTGGCTTATCCTTTGCTCTATTCGTGGATATATAATAATGAGGTGGTACACGAGGTGCCTGTGGTGGTCGTGGATCAGTCGCATAGTCAGTTCTCCCGTCAGTTCGTCCGTATGTGTGATGCCTCGCCCGATGTGAAGATCATCTCATACGCAGAAGACCTTGACGATGCCCAGTCGCTTGTCAGTCGTCAGATCGTGAAAGGTATCTATCTGATTCCCTCAGACTTCTCGACGAAGATCAACCGTATGGAACAGGCTGTCATCAGTGTCTATTGCGACATGTCGCTGATGCTCACGTATAAGGCTATCTATATGACGTCGATGCAGGTGTCTCAGGCGATGGGAGCAGAAATCCAGAAAAAGGTGTCTGGCAACTATACGGATCGTGAGGATGCCATTACGACGCGTCCGATGGATTTCGAGGATGTGCCTGCCTTCAATCCTGCTGGTGGCTATGGTAACTTTATCATCCCAGGGGTGCTGATGCTGATTCTTCAGCAGACACTGGTGCTGGGTATCGGACTGGCTGCTGGTACGGCCCGTGAGCGTAACCGTTACAGCGACCTGGTGCCTATCAACCGCTGTTATAGTGGTGTTTATCGGATTATCTGTGGTAAGGCACTCTGTTACCTGATGGTCTATGCCGTGATGTCCGCCTGGCTCACGATGATCGTTCCGCGTATCTTCTCCTTTATTACACTGATTCAATGGCAGGATCTGCTGGCGCTGATGGTACCTTATCTGTTGGCTTGTGTCTTCTTCGGCATGACGGTGTCTTGTCTGGTTCACTATCGTGAGAACGTGATGCTGCTCATGGTGTTTATATCCCTGCCCTTGTTGTTTATGACAGGTGTGTCTTGGCCTCAGTCCAATATCCCAGGTGCCTGGCAGGGGGTATCCTGGCTCTTCCCTAGCACCTTTGGTGTCAGGGCCTTTGTACGGATGAATACGATGGGAGGTGTGCTGAGTGATGTCGTTTCTGAGATCCGTTGTTTATGGATTCAGGCTGCCGCCTATTTCGGCTTTGCATGCATCGTTTATGGTGTTCAGATGCGTCTTACCCGTCGTCATGCCCAGGAGCGTCTGGAGGTACTCCGTAAGAAACGCGAGATTCGTCTGCAGCTGAAAGGGAAGAAAGTTGGTGAATGATGACAAATGACGAGTTATTGAATAAGACAATCAGCTTTCTGCGATTCCCGTTGACAGTAGGGGTAGTCTTTATTCACTTCAATCTGGCAGAGCACGGTTTTACAATTCATGGTGTTACTTATGGACTCGATCATCCTGCGTGGTATGATTTCCTGATCAATTTTTTCAGTGAGGTGCTACCTCAAATCGGTGTCCCTCTCTTTTTTATCATATCTGGTTTCCTGTTCTTCTATCATACTGATTTTGATGGAAATGTCTATAAGAAGAAACTACGGAAAAGGGTAAGGACGCTCCTGATACCCTATCTCTTGTGGAACCTGATAGCCATATTGGTCCATGCGTTATATCAGATATCATACTTGTTTCCCAATGCTACTCAGGAGGAAATACATCTGTCTTTCTTCCGTCTTCTCAAGTCTTTCTTTGCAAATATCCCCAATGAGGGTATCTTTGTCATCCCAGCAGAAAATGCCGTCGCAACGTATTCGGGTTTCATTTATCCAATCAACCTGCCCATGTGGTATGTGCGCGAACTGATGGTGATGATCCTGCTGACGCCTGCCATCTTCTGGCTGATGAAACGGATGGGGAAATGGCTGGTGATAGTCTTGGGGCTGATCTATTTCTTTTATCAGCCCTTGGTTTTGCCTAATGGTGGTTGGAGTGTCTTAATGTGTCAGGCTGCCTTCTTCTTCTCTTGGGGGGCATATTACAGCATTCATAAGATCAACTTTGTAGAGAGTCTCAGGCAATACCGTTATGCACCATTGATCTACCTTCCGATAGCTGTTTCAGACGCCTTGACGAAAGGTACCACTTATAACTTGTATATCCATCAGGCGGGGATCCTTTTCGGTATCGCCTCTGTCATCGTTGTCGTGGCTTATCTGCTGGAATCCGGAAAAGTGAAGGTGAATACCACACTGGCTAATTCCAGTTTCTTTGTCTATGCGCTTCATACCTTGATCATAGCAGAAGTCGGCAAGGTGGTATTCTCCGTCTTGCATTTGTCTGGCAATTTGCCTTCTATGCTTCTGCTCTATGTGGCTGTACCAGTTGTTACAGTTCTGTTGTGTGTGGTGCTGTATGTCTTCCTCAAGCGCTTCGTTCCGTCCTTCTGTAGTCTGTTGACAGGGGGAAGATAGAGAATCATCCTATTTCATTCCAACGATTTGTGTCTTGGGCTTCTCCTTGTTACGACGGTTGACGACGGTGACAACGGCCTGAGCCAGATTGATAAAGGCCAGTCCTGTGGCTGTGTCGCTATTGAGTGCGACAGGTGTGCCTGCATCACCGTTATCGCAGATGCTTTGTACCAGCGGAATCTGTGCCAGCAGGGGAACATCCATCTCCTCTGCCAGTCTCTTACAACCTTCCTTGCCAAAGATATAGTATTTGTTCTCAGGCAATTCTGCAGGCGTGAACCATGCCATGTTCTCGATAAGGCCAAGGATGGGCACATTCACTTTCTCATTACGGTACATATCTATTCCCTTACGGGCATCGGCAAGGGCCACGGCCTGAGGGGTAGAGACGATGACGGCACCCGTGATGGGGAGTGTCTGTAATAAAGTAAGGTGTATGTCACTGGTACCTGGAGGGGTGTCGAGGATAAAATAGTCGAGTTCCCCCCAGTCTGCATCGGCAATGAGTTGCTTCAGAGCGCTTGTTGCCATGCCACCGCGCCAGAGCGTAGCGGTATCAGGGCTCACAAAGAAACCGATACTTAATAGCTTTACACCGTACTGTTCGACGGGAATGATGAGGTCGCGACCGTCTTTGTGGATGGCGTATGGCTTTTCTTCCTCCACATGGAACATCTTAGGCATCGACGGACCGAAGATGTCGGTATCCAGCAGACCCACCTTATAACCCAAGCGTGCGAGGGCGATGGCGAGGTTGGCTGAAACGGTGCTCTTACCCACGCCTCCCTTGCCGCTGCTCACGGCGATGATGTTTTTTACACCAGGCAACATCTGACCTACCTCAGGACGGGGAGCCGTCTTGAACTCCGTCTCGATAGTTACTTCCACATCCTGTCCACAGTGATACTTGATGGCAGCCTCAGCGGCTTTCACCGTTGATTTCAGGAAAGGGTCTGTGTCGCGTGGGAACACGAGTACAACCTTTATTTTCCAAGGTTCTCCTTCGGTCGAGGGAGCGGCTACCGACGGGGTGTCGGCAACCATCTCACTCTCCACGAGGTTTTTCTTCGTGCCGGCATACGTCACCGTTGCCAGCGCGTCCATAATCAGTTTGGGGTATAGTGTCATGTCTTACTTGTTCTCTTTCAGTCCCTTCACCTTACTCCATTTCTTATCGGTGGAGTAGATTGCACGTGATCCCTTGGGGATAAGGATAGTGGCGTTGGTACCTTTGAACGAACTGCCGCTGATAGAGGGAGGCGTACTACTGTTGATGATGATGGTCGTGAGCGAGGAACAGTTCTGGAAGGCACTGCTGCCGATTTCTTTCACCGTGACGGGTAGATCGACACTCGGGAGTTGGATGCAACCTTTAAAAGCATCGCTGCCAATGCTCTTCAGACCATTGGGGAAATTGACTGACTGGAGTGAGGCGCACTTCTCGAAGGCACCGTCCTCGATGCTCTTTAGTGCTGTAGGCCAGTCGATGTCAGCAAGCATACTACAGCCGTTGAAGGCGTTGCTGCCAATGCGTTTTACAGTATTGGGCAACTCAACCTTACGCAGGTTGCCACAGTTGTGGAATACATTGGTCTCGATCTCGTCGAGTAGGGTGCTGCCCGTGACACTTTCAAGACTGGAACAGTCTTCGAAGGCATCGTCGCCCAGGCTCTTCAGCGCACTGGGCAGGTGAACAGTCTTAAGGCTGCTGCACTTCTGGAATGCACTGTCCTTGATCTTCGCGAGCGATCCGGGGAGGGTGATCTCGGCCAAAGATATGCAACCGTCAAAGGCATGGTTGCTGATTTCCTGAAGTGAGGAGGGCAGACAGATGGTCTTGAGGCTGGAACAACCCTTGAAAGCCGATACATTCACGTCGGCCAACGGACCTTCCATCTTCACGGTTTCCAGTGAGGTGCAGCCTGAGAATACAGACTGACCTATCGTAGCAATCTTCTCGAGGGTGATTTCTTTCAGGTTCTTACAGCCAGTGAATGCTGTAGAACCCACCTTGGAGACAGATGCCATCTGGATGGTTTCCAGATTGATACAACCATCGAAGGCTGAGGTCCCAATCTCATCCACAGTACTGGGCAGAATGATACTGGTCAGACTCTCACAGCCTTTAAAGGCAGAGCTGCCAATCATCTTCGTGCCTTCAGGAATATTGATACTCTTCAGGGCCTTACACTTGTTGAAAGCCTGAAGGGGAATATCTTGGATGCTGTCAGGAAGTTGGATAGCAGCGAGACTCACACAACCCTCGAAGACCTCGTTGCCGATGGTCTTCAGACCTGCGGGCAGACTGATGGTTGCCAGGCTCTCACAATTTTGGAATGCCTGGACGTCGATGAGGGTCACAGAGGCAGGGATGGTGACATCCGTCAGGGCTGTGCAGCCACTGAAACAGTCCTTGCTGATGGCGTTGATGCCGTTAGGAAGAACGGCCTTTGTCAGATTTTTCGCGCCAGAGAAGAGACCCTTCGGCAGTTCGTTGGCCTGTGTCTTGATACCGCCCTTGTCGCTACTCTCTACGATTGTGATACCAGAGAGATCCACGGTGTTCACTAAGCACTCGTCGGGATTGTTCTTGTCGGTCTTTGTGCGGGTGACGATCTCCTGAAGTAGTTTGAGGTCAGTACCGTTGAGGGCACCACTGACCGTCAGGTCTGCGATCTTGAATTTCTGCTCGCCAATCTGGGCGGCCAACTTGCCAACGGAATCGACCTTTATATTCACTGAATTCTGTGCCATGGCCAGCATTGGGAGCGCGGCCATGAGGATAATCATTAGTTTTTTCATATTCTTTTTATTTTGCTTTGTCAAGTGAACTGCGCTTGGAACGGTGGTAACTGCGATAGTCGTCAAGTTCGATCTCCACATCGGGCTCTTTGAGCACACCTTCGCGCGGCAACTGCCATTTCATATATTTGATATTCAGACCACGGGCTATCCACATCGACTCGTAGTAGGTCTGGATGGTTAGGAGCTCACTGAGAACCGTCCCCTCTGAGCTCCCATACAGGTCTTCCGTGCGGAAGATCAGGGGGAGGGCGTTCTTCTCCACCATATAAGTGGTATAGGTGAAGAGGAAGTTGGAGTCGGTCTTCAGATGGATGATGCCGCCATCAACAAGGAATTTCCGATAGCGTTCCATGAAATAAGTGCTGGTGAGGCGTTTTCTCGGATTCTTCATCTGGGGATCACTGAAGGTGAGCCAGATTTCCTGTACCTCATCCTTGGCGAAGAAACGCTCGATAATCTCGATGTTCGTGCGAAGGAAGGCCACGTTCTTCAGACCTTCGTTGAGTGCTTGGGTGGCACCTGTCCACATCCTGGCGCCTTTGATATCCACACCGATGAAATTCACCTCAGGATAGAGTTTGGCCAGTTCCACCGTGTATTCCCCCTTGCCACAACCCAATTCCAATACGATGGGATTCTGATTCTTGAAATACTGTTCGTGCCAATGGCCCTGCATCTCAAAAGGAACATGTTCCACTACCGAATAAGGGTATTGGAACACGTTCTCATAGGTATCCATGTCGGCGAATTTCGCCAGCTTGCCTTTTCCCATCTTACTCGATTACAACCGTTGTCCAGCCGTGCTTATCCTCGATCTCGCCGTACTGGATGCCACGCAGCGTGTCGAAGAGGCGCTTTGACTGTGGGCCTGGCTTGTCGCCAAATGAATAGCGTTTGCCAGTGTCGAGGTCGTCGATATAAGAGATCGGTGAGATCACGGCTGCTGTTCCGCAGGCACCTGCCTCCTCGAAGGTCTCGAGTTCCTCCTCAGGAATCGGACGGCGCTCTACCTTCATACCCAGATCCTCAGCCACCTGCATCAGCGACTTGTTGGTGATAGAGGGCAGGATAGAGGTTGACTCTGGGGTGATATAGGTGTTGTTCTTGATACCGAAGAAGTTGGCAGCACCGCACTCGTCGATGTACTTCTTCTCCTTGGCGTCGAGGTAGAACTCGCAGGCATAGCCCTTCTCGTGTGCCAGGTTGTTGGCGAAGAGCGAGGCAGCGTAGTTTCCACCTACCTTGTATTTACCAGTTCCGAGAGGAGCCGAACGGTCGTATTCGCGAACGATCACGTAAGGATTGCTAGAGAATCCACCCTTGAAGTACGGACCTACAGGCGTGACGAAGATCAGGAAGCAGTACTCCTTAGCGGGATGCACACCCACCTGAGCACTGGTACCGATGAGCAACGGACGGATATAGAGCGTAGCACCGCTCTCGTAGGTGGGGATCCACTCCTGATTCAGGCGTACCACCTTCTTTACCATCTCTGTGAACAGTTCCGTGCTGACCTCGGGCATCATGATGCCGCGACAGGTTGACTGCAGGCGCTTGGCATTCTCATCGACACGGAAAATGCGCACCTTGCCGTCAGGACAACGATAGGCCTTCAGACCCTCGAATGCCTCCTGACCGTAGTGCAGACATGTAGCAGCCATGTGCAGGTTCAGATACTCGTCGGAGCAAACTTCTATCTCGCCCCATTTGCCGTCGC
>Ga0310690_10000198_pt1 | contig 144188 bp, 181 predicted proteins | sample AusTroGonzalo_MG_2_FD_207661 | JGI IMG/M metagenome (GOLD analysis project Ga0310690, IMG submission 207661) | Bovine rumen microbial communities from tropical cattle in Woodstock, Queensland, Australia - Gonzalo_04 (v2) (version 2) | ecosystem: Host-associated > Mammals > Digestive system >...
CTGGACGGCTGGGGTGGGTGCCGACCCTCCTTGGAGGGTCGCATATATGCTGACCGACCACCGACCACCGACCTTTGCACCCACTCTCCTCGGAGAGTGAAGCCCCACCGATGCCGACCTCATAGGAGCCGACCGCCAAACTCCATGGAGTTTGAGGGCTTAGCGGTCAGCAGTCGGCAACCGATAGAGGCCACTCCCCATGGGGAGTGGGGGCTGTATGGGGGTCGCCAGATGGGGTCGGACAGCCCTGCCCCCTAAGGGGCAGAAAAAGCAGGACGAGCCGAGAGCCGAAAGTCATGCGCGAGAGTGTTGTTAATAATTTTTAAGAGAAATTTTTCAAGAAAAATTTATTTTAAAAATTATCAACAAACCGCTTAGACCCTCATAAGAGGGTCTTCCTGCGTGGGCACCCTTTTTGCCGAACTTTGCATCGGCAATCAGCCACCGACGGCTGACCCACAAACGATAAAATTTTCAATTTTATGAAAACTCAAAATTCAGCACGTAACACCAAGGGTGTTAACACCGAGAGCAAGAACACAGTGAACAACAACGCAGCCAACTCTCCTAAGAGAGTTGTCGTAACCCGAGACGAGTATTCCGTGGTCTACGACCACGCTGTCAGCCTCGTGGTTGCCTACTCCTGTGGGCACAAGGTCGAAGACCCTCGCAAAGGCTTTGCCTTTGGTCCGGCCTCTAACGGCAGCCACACCCGTAACTACGCCAAATCTTTGATTTGGGGCTTCGCTACTAACAAAGCCCTAAAGGGCTTGAAAGCGCAGGACGGCAAGAAGGACCTTAAGGTCCTTGACGAGCTGACCGACAAGGCTAAGCGCGTTAAGATTGCAATGGCAATCTTAACGGACTGCTCCCTCGTTAAGGGCGATAGCAAAGCTATCGAGGCATCGCTCAACAAAGTTGAGCCAAAGCGCGAGCGAGTATTCGCCGAGTCAGTCCTTGCAGGACTGATGGCCGAGGAGACCAAGGCTACTGCCCCTAAGGGCAGTAAGGCCAAGAGCGAGACCAAGAAGTCTACCACCAAGGGTGGTAGCAAGTCTAAGAGCAGCAAGCCTGCCACCAAAGGTGGCAAGAAGTCGAGCAAGTAAGCCCACAAGCGAGGACGTTCACACGAAGTTTAACCCCGAGGGGGTTAAGGGCTAAACCGCCACACCCCCTCATAATTTTTTCAAAATTATGTCAAACAACACTCAGATTTTCCACATCCTGCTTAATGTCGTAGACATTAACACCCAAATCGTTCTCCCCTCCTACGAGTGGACAGGTTTAGCATCATCAGCACTTCGTGCTGAACGCAAGGCAATTCGGGGCTACAAGAGCCTTGCTCTTGCCAAGTGGAGTTACAGAATTTGCGACGAGTATCGCTTAACTGCAAAGCAGTTAAAGAGGCTCATCAACGACGGCCTCATTACCCCTCCTGACCTCTTCGAGGTCACAGTCGCTAATGTCGAAAGCGAGCCGTATATCCGACCCCCTAAAGGGGGTCAGGTCATCGGCTTTGAGACGTTCGATTGGGGCGACCAAGCCTAAAGGCTTGACAACCAACCCCATACAGCCCTCACCCCTTTGGGGTGGGGGTTTTTCGTTGCTGCCTATATAGGTGGGCGGCCAGGGGCGAAACGCAGGGGCGCAAATCGCGTGTCCACACATCGCGGGCGCGAAACGCGGGGTACAGTCTGTTTTTGTGCCCGCTTGCGTCAGGAGGAATGGTAATCGGGGGACGATGCCTGGGTGGTGCGCTGAGTGGGCGTCCACAATGGGGAGCCGAAACGTGGACGGCCACCGATGGGGCGAGGGCTGCCGATGTGGCCGCCCAATGGGGAGCCGAAACGTGGTCGGAATTGGTCGCCCAATACGCATGAGGTGGACGGCCAGAAAACCCGTGTGGTTCCAATGGGCTGCCGAAGTTTGGACGGCCACCTAACCGCGTAATGGAGGTGGACGGGGTCGGGGAAGTGGAAGCCCCTAACCGCGAGAGTTGGACGGACGGGGCCGGCCATGGTGGACGGTGGTGGACGGCTAACGTGGAGCCACAATGGACGGGGATGGTGGCCTAACGTGGAGCCAAGTGGACGCAGATCGTGGACGGCCAGCTGGACGGGGATGGTGGCCTAACCTGGTCGGCCAGGTGGTCGGGAGTGGACGCAGAACGTGGGGCCAAGTGGACGCAGAATGGCCGCCCTGTTTTGGACGGCCACCTAACCGCGAAGTGGGCAGCCATGTTGGGCGCAGATTGGGGGCCCATTATTGGGCGGACAGTGGACGGCCATATCGCCCTTGGAGATGGGCGCAGTTGGAGGCGCGTAAATTGGGCGCCCAGAGTGGGGTGGACGCTTGCGCTAAATCGCGTGTCCACACGCGCTATTTTTCAAACGTTTTTTTCACATCTTTGATGTAAAAAAAACTTAATAAAAATCGGCTCGAAAAAGTTTGGAGAACCGACGCAAAAAGCATTATATTTGCACCGAGATTTTTTAACGCCACATGGCACAAGTCAAACTTTCAAAATTTGCAATTATGGCAACACGTAACAACAAGCGCAATGGCGCACAGAACGAGAGCAAGCAGGCTGCAAGCAAGCAGCAAGTGAAGAACAACGGCAAGAGCAACAACGCTCCTGCTCCCGAGGTAGGCACCCCCGTACCCGCTAAGCTCGAAGAGCTTCAGAACCGCTACGATGAGTTCACTAAGGGTCTTAGCGAAGCTAAGAAGCAGTCGAAGAAAGCGAGCGAGAAACTTGCTAAAGCAAGCGACCTCGTTCTCAATGAGCGTTACTGCATAGCAGTAAGCCGCTTCAACATGGGCACGGCAACTGCCGAGGATATGGCAATCATCAGCAGCCGTAAGGCTGAGCAGAATGCTTCCGAGGGCTTGGCAAAGTTATTTGCCAAGGAGTACAAGGACTCCGAGGAGGTGCAGAACATGCGTAACCTCGCCAAGGGCGAGGAGGGAACCATCACCTCAGCTATAGCTGAGACGCTCCGCAACTGGACAAAGTGCTATTGCACTTTGTACAAGACAATCGGCATCTCTTCAAAGAAGAGCCTTACCCCGGCCCTCGTTAAGGACTTATGTCCTTACCTCATGGTGGCTACCGCTGACGGCCTTAAGGCCGCTACGGTCAACCGGACAGCCGTACGTAAGAACGGCAAGGCCGTTAAGGTCAACGGCAAGAGAGTGTACAAGTACACTCTTCGTGAGAAGAGCCGTTGGACCGCCTATGGTCTCTTCGAGACCTTAGAGCGCAACTTCCGTCTCGCTGACCTCTTCGCCGAGGACGAACTTAACGTTCGTCGTCAGCTGCTCGACAACCAAGTCGCAGCCCTTGCAGCCCTTAAGGCTGCTAAGGAGGCCGAGAAGTCGGACGTCCCCGAGCAGGCTACCGAGGCTGCTAATGCAGCCGACAAGTTGGCTGCTGCTGCTAAGGCAGCAGGTAAGGCAGCCAAGGAGAACATCGACACCACCACTCAGCACACCACCAAGGGTGGTGAGCTGAAGAAAGTCGCTAACGGCTAACTACCTACGGTAGGGTGTTCCCGAAAGTTGGCGGGACTGACCGATAGGTCAGAGGGGTTCGACTCCCCTGCTACCCACAATCCCACGCTTTATCGAGGCGACTGCCTCGAATGTGGCCGACGAGTTCCATCGGTTTCCCTTCGGGAAAGAGCGAAACCGAGCCACCTGCCCCTAAAGGGGAGCCTCGAAAGAGGTCGAGCCAAGTGCCCAGGATGCTCCGACCTATCGGTCGGGTGGTGGACGACAAAGGTCGTTGGTCTTACAGACCACACCCCCTAACAAGGGTGCCTGCTCTTTGATAGATTGAACAACTCGCAACCTTTGCCCCTATTGGGTGTGCTTTGCTCGGCAGGGGACTCGCACGAGAGGTCTATCAACCTCGGCGAGTGTGGACAAGGTGTAAGCAGGAAGATGCAGCCAAGTGGCAAGCGTTATAGGACGGCCATGCGTGGTGGACTCGGAATATGGCGGCCTCGTGAGAGGACGGCAAAAAGGACCCACTGCGTAGAGAGCAACCGCCAGGAAACGTAGCGCGAGTCCACATGGGGGCGGACTGAACTGCACCATAACGAGGCCAAGGGTGGACGGTGTCCCAGATGGACGCCTAATCCGAGCGAAACGGACGGCGGGAGAGACCGCAGAGGGACTGAGGGTCCATGCGCTGGGTAGTGGGTGAACACGAAAGCGGTGGGAAGTAGGAGACCTCGGCTATAGACAGCGTTGAGCCAGCCTATTGGCTGCAATGAATAGGCGGAAGAGAGACTGGAGCTATCGGGCAAAGGGTAGTGTTAGAGGCACGAAAAGCGCGGTAGAAAGGAGACCTCGACGAGCATCGAAGATGCAGTGGTATGCCAAGTTACGGGCGGTAATGCGTAACGGTGGGTGTATGATGTCCCCACTTGAAAGATGCAAAGCGTTGTATCCACGATTGGCGTCATCGTTTTGGCGGTTACTGAGCGTTACTAACCACCATGCAGACTATTGTGCGAGATTCCTATGCACGAGACGAAGCAGAAAACTTCCTATTAACGGAGGAGGAGTGTGTGATAGCGGATGGCTAATCATGCGTGTTATTATCGCGGCAATGCACCAGGTGGCGGAGTGCAACACGTGCGAGGAAACGTTTATGGGCTATTATGGGCGAAAGCTGGCGGTTCGAGTCCGCCCACTTCACTATTGAGTTTTGAGTTGCACTATGGGCGGAACGTCGGGAGACGCTGGGCACACGTTGCACGCCCATATATACGGAAAATAATAACGCATATATATAATAAGGTGTAAACTATGGCAGCTATTGTGCTACAACTGCGCCCCAAGTTCAAGGAACTTCGGGCGAACGAAACCTACTCGTATGAGCAGGTGATCGACATCCTGTGCGAGTTCGCACAGTCCCTCTACCCGGATATGGACGCAGAGTGTATCCGTGAAATCATCATCGACAATTTTTAAACTAAAAATTTGGAGGACAGAATTATGAAACAGAGAAAACAGATTACAGGTGCTATTCTGCTGGTGCTGGGGCTCGTGGTGGCTACCGGCGTGGACGTGAACGTATGGCAGGCTCCCGTGGCAGCGGCTATGCTGCTCGTGGGGGCTGCGTGGATCCAGGGTTATGGCGTGTGGCAGTTCGTGCGCCACCTCTTCGAGGACGAGAAGCGGGGCAGATACGACACTATCCGTCACCGCAGCGGCATCAAGTACAACCAGGCGGCTATCTTCGTGGGCACGGCCTGCCTCTTCATCGGCACGCCCAAGGAGTGCGAGGAGCTGACGGACGACCTGTGGCACCGAGGCGTGCAGGCGAAGCAGGTGGAGTTGACGGGCAACGAGGTGTTCGACGTGCTCTAAGGTCACACAGATTTCACAGATAACACAGATTTATAAACGTTCAAAAAACAACAAACAATTATGGCAACAAAAAGAACTAAGGCGATAGTTATCGCCATGGCCGCTATCTGCGGCACGACATCGGAGAGTATGGAAAACGTGGCTACTGCCGCATTGCGCGACATCAAGGCAGACCTCGGCAGTGACAAGACCTATAGCATCGCTACGCCCAGTCCGTTCGACCTGAACTACGACTGGCTCGGCAGCGACGACGGGGACATCTATGCGTAAACAATGGGAGGACAAGACTATGTATGACGAGACAAAGGCAAAGCTCTATGAGCGCGAAGTGGAGTTCGTAGAGACGGAGAGTAGGTTTATCAACGGCGGTCTGGGCCACACGAAAGAGGTGGCGCAGGCTATGGCGCAAGACCACCGCTATCTGGTGCAGGAACGCTTCAAGCTGATGCTGGAGTACTGGAAAGAATTAGCCAAGAACTATCGCAAGGGGCGGTATGACCCGCGCAACGAGTGGGCCTGCAGGTGTGCCGGCGTGGCTATCGACGCGCTCATCGAGAGCGGTGACCTGTATATCCCCTGGGACGAGCGTGAGGAATTTGGTATGAACACTAAAGAGGCATGAGGTATGAAAGCGAATCTTGAGAATTTAAAGGATGCTATGCAGAGGTGTGCGACGGCCCATGGGGCTAACTTCTGCGACTGGAGTGACGACGACCAACTGGCTATCGACAAGGCGAACGTGCCCGTGATGGCCGACGTGCGCATGATCTGCGAGGCATTCTTCGGGACGTTCTCGCCCCTGGACGAGGACTGGGGCTATACCGTGGTGTGGCTTCATGTGCCCTTCCTGCATGAAGTAAATGTATCGCTGCTGAACTCCGCCCTGCCTACAGGCATGGCTATGGCGGCATAAAACTATCAAAACGGAACGAATCATGAGACAACATCTGAGCAGAAAGGAGCGCGCCGCAATGGAGCGCTTCATGGAGTCGGTCGGGGCCGGGTACCCCGACGACGGAAGAAAGCGTGCCGGCCACATGACGGCATGAGTGTTTAACAACTAAAACCTTTACGACTATGGCAAAGGAAGCGATTGTAAAGCAGGTGGACGTGATGGGCCTGATGGGCGCATTGCGCACCAAGGGCGAGGCGAAGCTGAGCGACTTCGCAAAGCCTATCGAGAGCGACAACAACAACAGTATTAACGATCCAAACAGTACAATTATGGCAAATGAGACAAAGGCTGCCGACCTTATCGGCAAGGTGATTATCGTGGGCGAGAACCTCGCCACTATCGAGATTAAGAGAGTGCAGGACAACGGCATGCTGGCCTGCGAGTTCAAGCGCGGCGACGCTGCGCCTATATCCATGCCCGTGACCATCCCGAACCTGGAGGCGCAGGTGAAGCGCGGCACGTGGAAGTTCAAGGACGAGTGCCTCGCCCCCGACTCCTCTCCTACCGGCGAGGTGGAGGTGGCCGAGGTGGTGGATATCACGCCGAAGAAGCCGACTATTAAGCCTAAGGCTGAGGACAAGCCTAAGGCTGAGAAGCCGAAGAACACGGGCAAGACCAAGATCGTGGTGGCCGGTGTGCCCAAGCCAGGCGAGGTCGGGGACAAGCCTAAGGCTGCGAGTGAGCGAGAGGAGAGCGGAGCTGGCTCCGGCTCTGCCGAGTGTGAGCAGGCTCGCCCGCAGGGCAAGGGTAAGCTGACCTATTCGACCTATACGTCGAAGAAGGGCAAGACGTGCGCCAGGATATCGGGCTTCGGCGAGGACGACCCCGCCTATGTGAACGCCACGGAGATCCACGGCAGCGCGTCGTGGGAGAAGACGAAGAACGGCCAGCGCACCAACTACATCGTGTTCGGCCACCGCTATACGGAGGCTGCCAGGCAGGTGTGCGAGGCGCTCAATGCCGGCAAGAGCTTCGAGGGCTGCAAGGCTATCGTCGACGGAGCCACGGCCGAGCGCCAGCAGAAGCGCCAGCAGAAGCGCCTCACCCCCAGCCCCTCTCCGACTGGCGAGGGGAGCGAGGGCGCAAAGGGGTCAGGCACCGGTGCGTCCAAGACCTATACCCTCGACGAGGTGGCGGCGAAGCTGCGCGGCCTGCTGCCCGAGGGCGACAAGGCGACGGCCGAGGACATCAGGAAACTGCTGGAGGCGGCATGACGCTCTGCGAGCTAATGAATAGTGAATAACGAATAGTGAATAATTAACGCTGCGCTATCGGCATGACGGGCAACGACTATGGCAACGAAGAAAGAAAAGTCAAAGGGACTGCGGATGAACGACAACCAGAAGCAGAAGTATGCGGAGCTGTTCATCAATGCGCTCGACTCTATGGCGGGCGCGAAGTACAAGAAGCCGTGGGTGACGCCGCACGGAGGCCACCCCGCCAACTACAGGCACAAGAAGCCGTACAGGGGCGTGAACGACCTGTTCTTGAGCCTGCTGTGCGCCATGCGCGGCTGGAAGACGTGCTGCTTCCTGACCTTCGACCAGGTGACGGAGATGGGCCTGCAGCTGAACATGGTCTACGGCAAGGACGGCATGCCCGAGCTGAACGACAAGGGGCTGCCCGTGTTCGAGCGCCCGTTCCCCGTGGTGAAGAAGCTCATGACGGTGTGGCGCGACGGCGTAAAGCTCTCGCCCAAGGAGTACGACGAGCTCTCCGACGAGGAGAAGGAGGACTGCCACAAGGCGTTCTACAACAGGTTCTACAACGAGTTCAACCTCGAGCAGACGAACTTCGCCGAGGTCTATCCCGAGCAGTGGAAGCAGCTGACGGCCGTGCCGGAGCACGACTATGCCGAGGGCGTCAGGGACGGGGTGCTCGAGCGTATCATCATGGAGGACGGCGGCTGGCGCTGCCGCATCGAGTTCGGAGGCCAGGAGGCGTTCTACTCGCCCGGCCAGGACTATATCCGCCTGCCGGAGCGGTCGCAGTTCCTCGGCGACGAGCAGTTCTACGGCACCGCCCTGCACGAGATGGCGCACTCCACGAAGAAGGACGTGAAGCGCGACATCGGCGGCGTGTTCGGCTCGGAGGAGTATGCCCGCGAGGAGTTCGTGGCCGAGCTGACGTCGGCCTGCGTGTGCTCGATGCTCGGCATCGGCAAGCTGCTCGACGAGAACCACGTGGCCTATGTCGCCTCGTGGCGCAAGGCGCTCAAGGACGACACCGACTTCATCCCCAGCGTCATCGACTACGTTCAGACGGCCACGAACTACATCCTGCGCCACTACGACAAGGTGCAGAAGTCTATGGAGGCCGGCGAGCTGGCTATCGCAGCGTAAAAGTACGGCAGCGCACACTGCCTAACCGCGGCTGCGGGGCGGCGCGTGTTCAGGACATCCTGCCCTGACCGGCAGTCTTCGGCCTGCCTCCATCTCCGGAGGCCCGGCCGCCGACGGCTTACCCTGCCCTCCGGAGATGGAGGCGGGCGTCGTCTGCCGGCAGCAGGATGCTGTCATCGAACCGATAGAGAATTGTGCCGGCCGCCCGGCAACCCTAAAACGAAAAGGAATGATTACAAGATTCAAGCTCTGGGACGGTCGCAAGGTGACCGTGGAGCAGACGATGACGGGCTATACCGCCCAGACAGAGGGAGAGAACGAGAAGAGGCGCATCACCAGTACGGACTATATGCGCTTAGTGTTGAACGCTCAAATATGTTAGGCTATGGACGACAAGATTCTGAAGATGTTCTTTGAGAAAGAGCGGTGGGAGTATGCCATCGAGAAAGGGTGCGTCAAGGACGTGCCGAAGAACTGGCTCTACCAGCTCTGCAAGCCCGAGGTACGGGTGGCCATGTACCGGGCCATCGCCAACGGCACGTACGAGATCGCCCCGCCGCACACGGCGAGGATCCCCAAGGAGACGCCTGGCGAGTGGCGCACGGTGTACGTCAACGAGCCGGCAGACAGGGTGCTGCTGAGCATCGCGAATGATCTACTGTTCGAGCTGATGCCGGACTATGTGCATCCGAGGTGCAAGAGCTACCTGAAAGGGGTGGGTTGCGGTCGTATCGTCAGGGAGGCGAGCGCCGCTATCACGGCCACAGGGGCCACGGGGAAGATCGGCTGGAAGAGCGACCTGTCGAAGTACTTCGACTCCGTGCCCGTCGAGTATATCGACGCGGCGTTCGACGGCGTGGAGCAGCGGCACGGGGAGTCGAAGCTGGTTGACGTGCTGCGGAAGTACTACCACAGCGACCTGTATATCGACGGCCAGACGAAGCGGGTGGAGAGCAAGTACCAGTCGCTGAAGCAGGGCTGCAGCGTGGCCTCGTGGCTGGCCGACGTGATACTCTACCATATCGACGAGAGGCTCTCGCAGCTCGACGGCTACTACGTGCGCTACTCCGACGACATGCTCTTCATCGGGCCGGATGCCGGAAAGGCCATGGCCGTCCTCACGGACGAGCTGGCCAGGATGGGCATGTGCCTGAACCCCAAGAAAGTCGAGTGGCTCGACCGGGACCACTGGTTCAAGTTCCTCGGCTACTCCATCAAGGGCGAGAGCATATCGCTGAGCTCTACCCGCATCAAGACGTTCCAGAAGGAGATCGAGGCGAGGACGGTAAAGCGCAAGGGAGACAGGGGCAAGGAGTTTTTTGCCAATGCCGTCAGCAGGGTCAACCGCTATCTCTACCGCGGCGACGGGCAGGGCCACTCGTGGGCCACGCAGGTGCTCTCCGTGGTGAACGTCCGCCAGGACGTCGACACGCTGAACTGCTTCGTCATGGACTGCCTGCGCGCCGTCCATACGGGCAAGGCGAAGCTCGGCGGGCTGGGCTACGACCGGCAGGGCAGGGTAGGGTGCATCGTCCGTGGCAGGGGCAGGAATGTCAGCGCCAACCGCCGCAAGACGGGCGACACCATCGACGGCTATCTCACACTGGGATGCATGCAGAACGCCATGCGGACCTCCCGTGCTGCCTACGACACGCTGGTGAGGAGCCTCGCCCCCGGCCCCTCTCCGACCGGCGATGGGAGCGGCGGCGGAGAGGTGCTGCCGGTGTGCAGCGAGACGATAGAGGAGCTCTACGGCGTCTACAAGCACTCGATCCCGAGCGAGAGGACCATGCGCCGCACGGCGCGCTTCAAGGCGCTGCCGGAGAGCGAGCTCTCCGACGACGACATGCTCTACGGCGTGCCCCGCGAGGAAGCGGAGCGGCAGCTGGAGAAAGCACTCAAGGGCTTCTCTATCCCTGCAGGCGCAGGGTCGTGGTTCTGGCAGAGCAAGGCCGACCCCGACCTCGTGGTGCTGAAATCATGGACCAGCGCAGCGTGACGGCACGCTGCCACCCCGCACAGGGTCCGTCCGCGCAGGGCGGCACACTTCAGCAGAAGGCGTCTCTAACCAGAACCGGTAGCTTCAGTACCTCCGGGCATACCAGCGGATTCGCTGGTGTGCCAGGCGGTACTGAAGCACGTTCTGGCGAACGCCTTCAGTCATCGGACTCCTACAGTCCATGTGCCGGGCCGCAGGGCGCGGACATCTGGCGGCGCATACCGCCTCCGGCCGTCAGGGCGGAGCGATTCAGCGAAGCTGTACACGACGTCTTCTTGCGATCACCTGCAGACGGTCTGCCGACGGTCGTGCAGGTGATCTCGAGAAGACCCTTCTACAGCTTCAGTATCGGACGACTAAAGGACTATGCCGGTCCGCAAGGACGGCCGGATTTAATTGACCATTGACCATTGACCATTGGACACCGGAAATTATTAACCCATTAAACATTTTAAAGTTATGGCTACAACGAAGAAGAACGAGAGCAAGAACGCTTCCAGGAAGCAGGTTATCAACAACGCTAACGGCGAGACCAAGGTCGTGTGCCCCGTGTGCGGCACGGAGTTCGACGTGCTCGCCGAGCACGAGCACAAGGAGAGGAACGTGACGGTGCTGGGCGTGGACTCCGGCGCCGGCACCATCGTGCTGCCCGTGAGCAGGCGCGGCGAGGCCCTCGAGGCCGCCGGCGTCGACACCTCGAAGTACTTCAGCATCAAGCTCCCCACGGGCGGCGAGCAGATGATGAAGATGGGCGACGACGGCAAGGCCGTGCCCGTGACGCAGGACGACCCTATCATCAAGGCCATCCTCGGCGCCGGCACCGTGTCCAACCGCAAGCTGTTCCGCCGGTGGGTGATGTCGCAGGTGTTCCACGGCCTGCTCTACAGGTGCCGCTACTACGGCGACGGCTTCACGGGCTGGCTGAAGAGCCACGGCTATCCCTACCAGTGGGAGATGCTCGTCGAAGAGCTGCGCGTTCAGGCCACGCTCTACGGCCGTGACATGGAGAACTTCACCGCCCGCAACCGCTGGTTCGACAAGGCCCTGGCCGTCGCCATGGCCGGCGACTACATCGGGCAGCTCCGCAAGGACGCCAACTCCCGCCCGCGCCACAGGTGCAAGGGCGTGCCCTACGTCACCGTGGAGCACAAGCACTACTTCGTCGCCGACATCGAGAAGAAGCTCATCGCCCCGCTGTGGGCCTACGTCCGCGCCATCGAGAAGGCCGGGACCCCGCAGGCACTCTACGGGGCCGTGAAGGCGTTCTGGAGGGCGTGCCCCGTGAAGTCATGGAGCTACGCCCAGTGCCCGGAGTGGAAGGACGCCTACAAGGGCATGGGAGCCTATGCCGTGATGCAGAACCTACTGCGCTTCCACGGCTGCACGTTCCCCAGGGACAACGACTTCTACAGCCGCAGCCGCCGGGGTCTCGACGCCCTGGAGGAAGCCGCCAGCTGCTACGGCGACGGCGAGGGCTGGCGCCTGTTCGGCCTGATGAAGCAGATGCTGTCGGAGAACCACGTCGACATCGAGAGGAAGATGCAGCAGTGGAGCGAGGCCAAGAGGCTCCGCTGACCGGACGGCGGGGCCGCGCATACGGCCGCCCCGTGCAGGGCGACACCCGTTTCATGCAGATCAGCCTGAACGGAGATGGCCCCGTGAGACTATGCTACACGGGGCCGTTCTCCTGCGACTGATCTACGCCATCGGAGGACTACAGCGATATGCCGCTGTCGCAAGGCACGGGGCTTTCCAGTGCATAATCAATAATGCATAAGGCATAACAGGCGGCGTGCGCCGCCGCGTGCTGCCAGACGCGCGACGATTCAATGCTTCAGGATTGCAAAGCTCGAAACTCGACTCAGCCGACAGGGTACCCCCTGTGGGCTGAAGTCTCGGTTCGAGCTCTTCATCCTGATTCATATCGGGACCGTAAAGACCACGCACCATGCGCGGAGGGCAGCGCCATTGACCATTGAACTTTTGGAGCAGCGAGAACCATCGTGCTCGCACGTTTGGCCGAGTCGTGACAAAAGTCATGGAACGAAGTGACATAACATTGAACATTCCCGGCACAGGGACGGGAGGCGAGGACGGCACGCGTTCAGGCGACCGGCTCCGGAAAGCCGACGCTCAGTCCGGGTACCCGCGTGTATCAACGCGGGTACCGCCGATGAGCGTCGCCGGATGTCCGGTCGCTGTCATCAGGACGATAGAGACCATGTGCCGGGCCGTCACGGCCTCCCCTATGCAGCACAGCATACTACTACAGGCCTGCGGGACGGACACGATTCAAACCTACAGTGAGCACATGGCGGCCGCCTGGAGGCGCCGTCGTCACTGCCGAAACGACGGCGCCTCCTGGCGACCGTCACTTCTCACTGTATCTTATCGGCGACGTAAAGCCACGTGCCGGGTCCGTGAGCAGACCATCCGTCGGGAGCGTACCCTATGCTCCGCGAGGCACCCCGAGCTTCAAATTTCCATCTCACAGTTTTCCCTGGATTCCCACTGGGACACTCCCAGTCTTCATCCAGGGAAGTTGCGATGGAACTTATCGACGCACTAAAGAACTACGCCGGGGGATGCAGGGCGGAGAACAGGCTAATTGAGAATTAAGAATTGAGAGATATGGAGAAACAGAATTTCTACGGACGGATGAAGCTCCTGCACAACGAGATCGTGCTGGAGATAAAGCAGATGATGGCGATGCACCGCGTGACTGAGGTGGACCTGCTGGGCAGCAGCTGCGACCACGCCTATGTGACGGGCTGGCCCGGCGACGGCGCCGACGTGATGGAGATGGAGGTGAGCAAGGTGTATTCGGTCAACGGCGCATTCGGCGACCTGATGCTTGACGTCATCCTCGACGTCGACACCGAGGAGCTGGCCGCCCGGAACGAGAACGGCGACATCGGCGAGGCCTACCAGTGCTGGCGCGCCAACGACTTCACCCACTTCAAGCCCTGCGCCGGCATCGAGACGGTCTACGACAGCGTCTGGCAGGTGCTCGAGCAGGGGAAACGCTGACCCCTGCCCAGCAGCGGCCTTGACCTATGCTCTGATGCGACTGCGGGGACTATCTGTTGCCGTGCCACGGCAACACACTCAACAGACTGACATAATTGTAAGTTTTTGAAAGTTGAACGTTTGCGGGCTGACCGTCGTGAGGACAGGGCAGCCCTTTGAATGCATAATTCATAATGCATAATGCATAATAAAATATAACGCTTATGACAACGAAGCAGATCGAAGAGGCACTGCGCGGGAACAGGCGCGTAGTGCTCCGCGGCGACCCGTGGAAGTGGGTACGCCGGGACCTGTTCGGCGACCTGGTGGTGGTCGACGTCCGCCACAGCGGCGAGCCTGTACGAAAGGCCACACTCTCTGACAAGCGAAGAGCTACTATCATGGGCACCACGGTGCCCGCCAAGAAACATTGAACACTAAAACCCATACGACTATGGAAGAGAAGAAGAGACTTTACGACGGCACCGTGGGCATCACGGGCCGCAAGGTGACCGCCGACCGCACGGCCGACGGCGAGACAGTAACCTACACCCCGCACGGCAGCAGCGGATCCGGGCTCGGTACCAACGAGCTCGTCTACGAGCTGATGCTCATCGCCGGGCGCGACATGCTCGAGGCCGGCACGGCCCTCTACGGCGGCGACTATACCGCAGCGGAGCTGGCCGGCAAGGCCGGCTACCTGTACATGTTCACGGAGAACGGCAACCCCGGGTGGGAGGACTACAGGACCGTCCGCATCAGGACGGAGGCCTTCGACTGCTCGTTCCACGCCGGCGAGACGTTCGCCCAGATCGCGGAGTGGGAGGGCGTGATGGGCCTCCCGGCCCAGAAGTACTACAGGTTCCGCTGCGAGGGCAGGGAGATGCCCAAGGGCACGGTGCTGAAGAAGTACACCCGCTGCCACGGCTACAGGCCCGCGACGGTCTCGGTCGCGGCGGAGAACGACCGCCTCTCCCAGAACTTCAGCGTGCTGGGCCACCTGTGCCAGGCCCTGTCGGCCGAGGGCATCCGCAAGGCGATGAGCGTGCCGGCCGCCGCAAGGCTGTTCGAGGACAAGGGCTTCGAGGTGCTGGCGATGGTCAGGACGGCTATGCGCTGGAAGCTGTGGAAGGACTACGGCAACTGCGAGCGCCTGCACCGCCGCGAGGACTGGCTGAAGGGCGAGATGGGGCGCACGGACAGGACGGGCAGACGCTATAAGGAGATGGAGAAGGAGCTGCAGCTCATCCGGTGGAAGTACGCGGCACTGTCGCGGCCCATCCCCTTCGGCGAGCAGGACTTCAAGGACGGGCCGGAGTGCTACCGTCAGGTGGACGGCAAGTATGTGCAGGTGCTCGTGGACCACTGGAACGGGATGGTGGCCGGGAGCCCCATGCCGGAGTGGCCGAAGCAGGGCGACGTGGTGATGTTCAGGAACCGAGAGAACATGACGAAGAAGTACCAGGGGAAGTTCCTGTGCAAGGGGCTCGTGGCGAGCCTCTCGGCGTACGGCGACCGCATCGAGTGGCGTGCCAGCGTCAGGGTGAAAGGGTCCACGAACGAGTACTTTGCTCCGGCACTGCTGGAGCCCGCGCCGGACGACAAGAAGCCCAAGAAGGCTGCGAAGAAGACAACAGGCAAGGCGAAGCCCAAGGCTTCTACGGCTGCCGTGACACGGCAGCATACCCAACAGGCGGCACAGCCGTCCCTCGAGGAGCGACTGAGGCAGGCGCTGCTGGCCCGCCTCGCCGCGTGATACGTTGAACATTGAACATTGAACATTAAAACGATTACGGCTATGAGAAGATGTGAAGCACCCATCGACAACAAGAACCTGCTGGAGGACGCCTTCGAGGACGACGTCTTCCGCGACGGGTTCATGCAGGCCGCCGACCACCGCAGGAGGGACATGCGCCACCTGGTCGGCATCAAGGAAGTGAGGGACGACGGGGAGTTCGCCGACGTGAGCGGCATCGTGGACGTGCGGTGGTGCTACGGCGACAACTGCGTGGTGATCAGGCTGCTGGCCGTCTCCGGCGCGGCGGACACCTACGACTGGGAGGACGGCCGCAAGGCCATCTTCGACGACTACCGCAGGACGTTCAAGGCGTGGGAGGGCCCAGAGAACCCCGACCTCAGGGTGGAGTTCGGGCAGGACTGCGACACCCTGAGCGTGCTGTTCTACTGGGAGTGCGACTGACGACAACGAACCTAACGGATTATACGAACTATGAGACAGTACAGGGTATTCATCGACATTACGGTGACGAAGACTCTCAGCATCAGTGCTGAGAGTGAGGAACAGGCCAGGGAGCAGGCGCTGAAGCAGTGCCGCGAGCGGCCGGACTACTACGCCCGCGACAACGACGGCGTGATAGACGTGAGCGTGTCGGAGTGCGAAGAGGACGGGGAGCCGGACGCCCGCACGGTGATCGACAAGGCGATTGACTACGTGAAGGAGAATCTGGAGGCCGACGAGCTGGCGGAGATACGGGCACAGGTAGACCGCTCGTACCGCTACCACATGATGCCCAGCGACTGCGTGACTGGCACCGACAGGGTGATAGAGCTGCTGGGCGAGTACGGCAGGGACTACGAGGACGTTGGCGAGGACAACGCCGACTGCTGGTGGGAGCCGCACATCGACCTCGACGATATTCTATTGAGACTATAGACTACAGACTATTTTAAAACAACGGATTAAAACATTACGACTATGGAGACAAGGAAGTTCTGGTGCCACTATGTTGGCAGCGACGGCAATACGCCGAAGAGAAGAATCATGGAGCTGACGGCTATCGGCGAGCTGGTGCCCGAGCTGAATGGCGTGGGCACTACGCCGCTGTGGTATGAGCGCGAGGAAGAGGACTACTATTCGTCGCACTATGTGTATTACTACCTGTATGCCCAGCTCTCGGACAAGGTGGCGGTGACGATACAGCGCCGTCTCAGCGACCAGGATCTGGAGATGCTTCGGCTGACGGACGAAGACATCGAGCAGCGTGCCACGAACCTGTGGACGAAGGACATCGAGCGCTGCACTACCGAAGAGGCACGCAATCGTATGCAGGAGAACAAGCGATCGTGGAAAGAGAACTGTATTGAGAACCGTGAACACTACTTCGAGAGGTTGAAGATGTTGTGCAGCTTCGACGAGCTGATGATATCGGGCAGCCACTGGATCAGCAACGCCTGCCTGCGGGCTTTCATGGAAGCGGAGTCTCCTTACTGCCCCGTGCTGCAGGCCCTGCGTGAACAGAAGCTGGCCGAGCGTGAGGCCGACAGCAAGCGGCGCGAGGAGGAGCACAGGAAGCGCATGGAGGAGGAAGCGCAGAAGAAGGCCGAGGAAGCCCGCAAGGAGCGTGAGCGGCTGATCGGGGTGGCTGCCGACTTCCGCGACGGCAAGAGCATCAGCGGCGAGGACGTGGTGGAGCTGTGCCGGCGCTGCAGCATCGGCATCCATCTGCGCACCGTACATAACCTGCAGCAGGTCGTCGCCACCATCAACGGCAAGGAGGGCACCTGCCGGTACTACAGGCAGCGCGGCAAGCGCCGCCCGCAGCTCGACGGCTGCTACGAGACGGCCGGCAGGCTCTACTATCACCTGCAGGGGCACTACGACGAGCTGGTGAATTACATGAGGGCATTAAACAAACATTAAACGAATACGACTATGGGAAAGATCGTAAGACATGACTACTGCGCCATACATGGTGCGCTGAACAAGATGATCGTCGCTGAGCAGCGCGGCAGACAAACTTGTAACGGTATAATTATGCGACGAGGATAGCGCATAGAAAAGGGGAGCAGCGAGTGCTCTCCTTTACGGGCCGGTAGTGGCCGATGTCCAACCTAAAAGATTACGACCATGATCGAAGTAATTTATTTTAGGGTTTGGAAGGTTCTACTCTTCCGGATCCGAATCCGGTTGAGGTTCTTCTAAGACCTCGGGGACGGTGGTACGAACACCGCCCCTTATGGTTTTCAGCCTGCAAAGGTACGAAGAATATCTGAAACGAACAAATGTTTAACGAACTTTAAAACAATACGATTATGGCAACGAAACTACAGAGACTGCGCGACAACATCGCGGCAATAGAGTGTGCCCTGAAGGGCGAGAACAACAAGGAGGCGCTGAGGAAGTACAGCGGCTTCGGAGGGATGAACTTCATCCTGAACCCCGTGCTCGACAAGAGCAGGTGGAGCAAGGGCGACATGGCCTACTACGAGGACACGGCAAGGCTGGTGCATCTGCTGGCGGAGCACTCCCGCACCATGGAGGAGGCGTCGCGCTGGATGACGAGCCTGAAGCAGAGCGTGCTGACGGCGTTCTATACGCCGCGGGAGATTCCCGGGGCCATATTCAAGAGCATCTTCGGAAACAGGAAGGAGTACCATGCCAAGGGCTTCCTTCCCGGGACGATGCTCGACCCCGCTGCCGGCATGGGCGTGTTCGGCACGATGTGCAAGTATGTCGACACGGCCTACACGGGCAGCATCAGCGTGACCTACTTCGAGAAGGACATCCTGACGGCCACCATGCTGAAGGCCCTGCGCGGCGACGGGGGGAGCTTCGTCTATTGCGACGGCTTCGAGAACTTCCCAGGCGACGAGCTGGGCACCTACGACCTCGTGTCCACCAACGTCCCCTTCGGCGACATCGCCGTGTTCGACCCCGCCTATACGAACGGCGACAGCCAGGTGAGACGCGACGCGGCGAAGATGATCCACCGCTACTTCGTGCTCAAGGGCCTGGATGCGCTGCGCGACGGCGGCCTGCTGGCGTACATCATCACCTCGAACTATATCAACAACGACCAGGAGCAGCTGCAGGAGGCGCTGAAGCAGAGCCGCCTGATAGGGGCCTACCGCCTGCCGAACAACCTCTTCAAGGAGAACGGCACCGAGGTCGGCACCGACCTGCTGGTGCTGCAGAAGGACGTGAACAAGAAGGACCTCTCCGACGAGGAGTGCATGCTGCTGACGCCGATGGAGGTGGAGGGCTGCCCGAGCAGCCTGTACTTCCAGGTCTATCCGCTGCATGAGATCGCCACGAGCCGGACGGCCGGCACGGACGCCTACGGCAAGCCCGGACTGGTGTACTACCACGAGGACGGCGTGAAGGGCGTCGCAGACAGCCTGGAGACGATGCTGAGAATCGGGATGGAGAAGTTCGATGTCGCCATCTGGGAGAAGGGGCGTACCAAGGATGAGAGGCCGGCCGCCAAGGCAAAGTCCGGGAAGAAGCCGACGAAGCAGGAGGCCGACCTGCAGGTGCTGCACGGATGCTATCTGATGCTGTACGAGAACGAGATGAAGAGCCATACCGTTGACGAGGAGAACCGCCGTAACCTGAACGAGCTCTATCACGAGTATATCGGCATCTACGGCCATCTGAACGACAAGAAGACCCGTGATATCGCCAAGCGCCTGAATATGGTGGATGTGCTGGCGCTGGAGGTCAAGGGTGACGACGGGAAGTGGCAGAAGGCCGACATCTTCTATAAGCCCGTGGCCTTCTCCACCGAGGAGCGAACGGGACCTATGACGGCGCAGGAGGCGCTGGCAACGAGTCTGAACGACACCGGCATCGTGAACATCGGCCCGATGATCCAAATGACGGGACTGGACGAGAGCGAGCTTGTGGAGCAGCTGAGAGGAGAGATATTCTATAACCCTCTGGTGAAAGAAGAATCGACAGGCATTGCCCATCGTTGGGAAATCAAGGCGAAGTTTGTCTGCGGCAACGTGATAGAGAAACTGGCACAGATAGAGCCTATCTATGAAAAGGAGAAGGAAAAGGGTGAGAACCCATGCCTGGTGGCCGACCTTCATACGTCCGTGGAAGCCCTGCGCGCCGCCATCCCGACGCCCATCCCCTTCGAGGACCTCGACTTCAACCTCGGCGAGCGGTGGGTGGACCCGCAGGTCTATGCCGACTTCGCCTCGGAGTTCTTCTCCATGCCCGAGGACCCCGAGTGCTCGTGGCGCGGCGGTGCCGCCAAGGTGACGGTGAAGCTCGCCGTCGACCAGTACGTCGCGGCGGTCAGCGGCCCGAGCAACGAGCGCATCCGCACGCAGTACAGCGTGACCTCCGAGACCGGCAACAGGCTCGACGGCATCGACCTGCTGCAGCACGCCCTCAACGACACCACGCCGAAGCTGATGCGCTACAAGCGCAACGAGCGCGGCGCCTACGTCATGACAAGCAGCGACGAGCTGGCCAAGGAGGAGGACCCCGAGGCCGTGCAGGCCGCCAAGACGAAGATCGACGAGATACGCCAGGGCTATGCCGACTGGCTGCAGCGCCGTCCGAAGGAGTTCCGCGACAAGCTGGCCGCCAAGTACAACCGCCTGTTCAACTGCACGGTGAAGCCCGTCTATGACGGCTCGCACCTCCGTCTCGACGACGTGGACTGGAAGGGCGTCAAGGAGAAGTTCGGCTTCGACCGTCCCTACAAGTCCCAGCTCGACGCCATCTGGATGATCATCTGCCTGGGCGGCGGCGTCTGCGACCACGAGGTGGGCAGCGGCAAGACGCTGATCATGTGCGCCGCGGCCCACATCATGAAGCGCCTCGGCATGGTGCACAAGCCCATGATCATCGGCATGAAGGCCAACGTCTCGGCCATCGCCGACCTCTACCGCACGATGTACCCGCAGGACAAGGTGCTCTTCGCCACGGAGAGTGACTATTCCGCATCGAACCGCGTGGACTTCTTCAACCGCATGAAGACCGGCGACTGGAACGCTATCATCATGTCCCACGACCAGTTCGGCAAGATCCCGCAGAGCGACGCCATCCAGCAGGAGCAGCTCTACGACGCCCTCCGCCAGTGCGACGACGCCCTGGAGGCCGTCTCCGCCGCCGACGGCTACGAGATATCCTCCAAGATGCGCCGCGGCGTGGAGAAGCGCAAGGCCAACCTGAACGCGAAGCTCCTGAACCTGCAGAACACCATCCGCAACCGCAAGGACAGGGTGACGGACTTCGAGCAGATGGGCATCGACTTCCTCCTGTGCGACGAGTACCAGGTGTTCAAGAACGACGCCATCGTCACCCGCCACGACCGCGTGGCCGGGCTGGGCTGCACCGAGGGAAGCCAGCGCGCCTTCAACTTCCGCATGGCCGTCTATACGATCCAGAAGCGCCGCGACCGCGACCTCGGCGCGGTGTTCTTCTCCGGCACCGTCGTGACGAACTCCCTGACGGAGCTCTACGTGCTGTTCCGCTACCTGCGTCCCCGTGCGCTGAAGCGCCTGGGCATCACCTGCTTCGACGCCTGGGCCGCGATCTTCACGAAGAAGTCGGCGGAGTACGAGTTCTCGGTGACGAACACCATCGTCCTGAAGGAGCGCTTCCGCTACTTCATCAAGGTGCCGGAGCTGGCGATGTTCTACAACGAGGTCACCGACTTCAAGACCGCCGAGGACGTCGGCATCGACCGCCCGAGAAAGCACCCGATGCTGCTGAACATCAAGCCCACCCCCGACCAGGAGGTGTACATCAAGACCCTGATGAAGTTCGCCCAGACCGGCGACTTCTCGCTCATCGGCATCGACAACCCGACGGACGCCCAGCAGAAGGCGAAGATGCTCTATGCCACCGACCTGGCCCGCAAGATGTCGCTCGACATGCGTCTCATCGACCCGCAGTACGGCGACCACCCCAACTCCAAGGCCAGCCGCTGCGCGGAGATCGTCAAGCGCTACTACGACGCCTACGACGAGATGAAGGGCACGCAGCTCATCTTCTCTGATTTGAGCACCTGGCAGGGCAAGAGCGTCTGGTCGGTCTACGGCGCCATCCGCGACAAGCTCGTCGACGACTACGGCATCCCCGCCTCGGAGATACGCTTCATCCAGGAGGCGAAGTCCGACAGGGCCAAGCAGGAGATCATCCGCCTGACGAACGATGGAAAGGTCCGCGTGCTGTTCGGCTCTACCACGATGCTCGGCACCGGCGTCAACGCCCAGAAGCGCGTCGTCGCCGTGCACCACCTCGACACGCCGTGGCGTCCAGCCGACCTCGAGCAGCGCGACGGCCGTGCCGTCCGCAAGGGAAACGAGGTGGCCTCGGAGTATGCCGGCAACCAGGTCGACGTGATCATCTACGCCGTGGAGCGGAGCCTGGACTCCTACAAGTTCAACCTCCTTCACCTGAAGCAGGTCTTCATCAACCAGCTCAAGCGCGGCCAGCTGAACGTCCGTACCCTCGACGAGGGGGCCATGGACGAGAAGACCGGCACGAGCTTCGCCGACTACGTGAGCATCCTCTCGGGCAACACCGACATCAAGGACCGCTTCGTGCTGCAGAAGCGCATCGCCGCCCTCGAGGGAGAGCGGAAGAACTTCTACCGCGACCGCCACGCACAGGAGGCGAAGCGCGACGGCCTGCTGCACGACAACGTGCGCCACGGGCAGAACATCGCCGAGGCAGGGAAGGACTGGCAGCGGTTCACCGAGAGCCGCCGCGTGGCGGACGGCGTGACGGTGAACGACCTCCAGCTCGACAACTTCGCCACCGCCGAGCCGCAGGGCAGCGACGCATGGACGAGGGATATGGCCCGGGAGCTGTGGCGCATCGACAACGACACCGTGCTCACGCCGGGAGAGTACCGCACGATAGGCTCCGTATGCGGGTTCCCGATAGTGATGCGCACCGAGACGGCCGGCTACAGCCAGGCCGAGGGCGTGCAGCTCTACCAGAACCGCTTCATGGTGCAGGGATCGAGGATCCTGCACACCGTGAACAACGGCAAGCTGCCGCACAGCTCCTTCGCCGACACGGTGAGCTACTTCGTGGACTGCCTCGAGCTGATCCCGCAGCGCATCGCCGCCTGGGAGGAAGCCGTGAAGGCCAACCGCAGCGGCATCCGCCAGCTCGAGGAGATTATGAAGGCCGACTGGGGCAAGGACGGCATGCTCGCCGAGATGAAGCAGCAGCTGGCCCGTCTCGACGAGAAGATCGCCAGGACCGCCGGCAAGACCGAGGACGAGGTGAAGGCGCAGGCCGGGCAGGAGAAGCCCGCCGAGCTTCCCTATAAGTTCGAGCGCGACCGCGGCGACTACAGCGTGTCGTTCAAGCGCTCGCTGCTCTCGCTCGTCAGCATCGGCGAGATGCGGACGATGGCCGACGACATCAGCTACCAGAGCCGCGTCCGCGACTGGAGCGGCTGCTACGGACGGCAGGACGTGAAGCCCGACCGCGAGATAGAGGTGGTGTTCCACAACGCCAACTATCCCGACGCCTGGATCCTGAAGGCGATGGAGCTGCAGAGGCACCGCGAGAAGGACGCGTCGTGGCTCGCCGCCAAGGCCTCCGAGGACACCAGGGGCGGCACCGTCACCCAGGAGAACGAGACCGTCTTCGCCGCCCGCCTCTATCTCTCGGAGATCAGGAAGGCGGCGTGAGCACCAAGGGGCGGCGGCAGGCCGCCGTCCCGCTTCTTTGAGCCGATACGATTATTAACCCCATAAAATTTACGATTATGATTACAACAGCAAACTACATCCTCACCGCCCATGTCGGCGGCGAGAAGTACCGCTTCGAGTATGCCGAGGCAAGCATCATGTGGGAAGCCCTCGAGCAGTTCTGGCACGAGGACTATCCCGAAGTGCTGATAGACAAGGGCGGCGGGCTGTTCCCCATCGACGTGATCGCCATGGACGACGGCAAGGCCATCCGTAAGTACGAGTTCATGTTCAACGGCGTTGCCTTTGACCACTTCTTCGACAAAGGCTGGAGTGAATCGAGCACCGAACCTGGACAGCGTTATACCCTCGACCAGTTTGCCAAGGACATCGAGCGGAAGCCGGAGGACAAGCCGGACGTGAAGCAACTCACGGCCATGATGGACCGCTGGGCTGGCTTCTGCTACAACCACCCGCCATACGAAGAGGTGATACTCTGGATGGTGGGCGGCTCGAAGCAGCACTACCTCTACCAGCACTTCTGCTCGAAGTTCTCTCACCTATGCGATGTCTGCCACGACGACACGATGGGAGCATGGATGAAGTTCTACCGGTATCTCGACAGCCAATGGGCCGAGCGACTGATGCAGTATGTGTATTGCGAATGGAAGAAAACAAGTAACGACTAAAACATGTAACGACTATGACGGAACAGGAAATCATCATGCTCGGCGTGGCGATAGACACCAACGTCAAGATGCTGCTCAACGAGGAGGAAGTCTACAAGCGGAACGGCAACACCGAGGCTGTCAAGGACTGCCTCGATGAAGTCAGGAGATTCAAGGAACTGAAAGAAAAACTGGAGAATTATGGCAAAGACAATTAAGATCCGGAACAACAGGAAGAACTGCACGGAGTACCTGTACAGGCTCCGCCCGACGAGATTTATTGAAGACATCGTGTACTGCCTGAAGATGGACGAGGCAGAAGCGAAGCGTGCAAGCGACTGGCTGACGTTCATCGGCATCGCTCACGAGGTCATCGAAGTGGAAGGTAATCATTAAAGCAATACGACTATGATTGAAAACTGGATTCTGGCTATCCTCTGGATCGCAGCCGCGCTGAAGTGCGGATGGAAGTGAGCAACGGACGAACACGGAAGGACACGGACTTCCGAACCTCTCGCACCTCACAGTAGGGACTCCCTATTGTGAGGTTTTCTTTTACGACCACTAATTTTACAATCAAAACAACACGACTATGGCAAAGAGATTCACATACGGAGGCTACACCTTCGTGGAAGCCGGTACGTTCCAGGACTACGGCATCAGGAAAGGCAAGAAAGAGTTTGTAAACATCACACGCGCACTGCACTATCCCAACAGCGGGAAAGTGGCCGACGGCGACGAGCCGTTCGACTACGACGGCTTCTACAAGGCGGCAGACGGCAGCAAGGATGACATCTTCTTCTGCGAGGAGAACCTCGAGCGCTATGTACCCTGTGCAGCCGTGCTGGCTGTCTTCGACCAGACGTCACCCACAGAAGCGGTATGTGGGAGGTTCAGCCGCCGCCGTGCCAAGCGCGAGGAGCACGAGCGATTAGAGAAGCGCAGGGCACTGAAGGACGCGATGTGTATGACCGACAAGCAGCGCGAGGCACTCGACGTCCTGCGTGAGGCCGCCGTCGCCTGTTGTGAGGCAGGACTGAACTTCGCCGTGGACGGTAATGAGATGTTTGCCTTCCGTGCCGACCTGCTGGCCGACATCACCGACAACATGGTTCCGATGAACGGGCAGGAGCAGATAACCGAAGGTATGTTCCTCGCCATTGAGAACGCATGGGATGCAAGCGAAGGACTCTATGCCAACGTGAAGGAACCCTAAACAAGGAAAATTCACATTCAGAACCCTGATTTAGTGAGAATCCTACGAATACCGCAATTAAAAACAAACAAAATCGAATTATGACAACAATTATCTGCAAATTCAAGTCTGAGGGAAAGGACGTCCGCAAGACGGCCATCCTCAATGACGCGCTCAACGAACTCAGCAAGTCGATGAAGAACGAGGCTTACGACATCTACATGGAGGACTACGGAGAAGGTTACTGGTCGGTGTTCTTCGAGGGAGAACCTGGAACCCAGTACGAAGTCCAGTTCAAGTTCGATATTGAGAACAGGCAAAAGACGCTGGAGCCCATCAAGGCCGTTACATGGGGCGGCGATGATGCGGGTGTAGTCACGGACTCACAATTAGTAAGTGTCACAATAAGATAACACCTAAACAATACAACTATGGCAATACAGTATAATGGAACGACCATCGGCAGGCTGACGCTCTGCCAGGCCAGGAGAGTGAAGAACGACGACGGCAAGTACGTCGAGGTGAAGGACGAGAAGGGGCGTACGGTCTATAACGAGTACCCCATACAGATACGCGACGGCAACTGCTTCGCGATCTTCCTGCACATCTGGAAGGACCCGGAGCCGGAGGATCCCGAGCGCCCGTGGCATCACGACCTGCAGATGTTCTTCGTGGACGAGGCACACATGAAACGCTGCCTGAAAGACTACAAGCAGGGCGAGGCATTCGAGAAGGTTATCTTCGGGAAGCTGAAGAACATCCGTCTCAACATCTACTACAAGAACATGCTGACGCTGGCCAGGTACATGACCCGCGACGGCCTGAAAGTGACATGCTACTACAAGGAACCGAAAAAGAAGTAACGACAATGACAAAGCAGGAATTTATCCAGGAGGCGGCGCTGCGGATACTCGGCTCGCACTTCGCCTGCACAATGAGGGAGGTCGCCGAGAACGCCCGCCGTCTCGCAGACGAGATCTACGGGGAGCAGGCCGCGCCTTCCGGTACGGCCGGGACCGCCCCGGACCTGAGCGGGGAGCCCATAGAGCTCCTGCTGGAGGAGGTGGACAAGGTCGAGCAAGACCGCGTGGAGGACAAGATCCGGCGCCACGGGTGCCGATTCCAGAAGGGCGGCATCCACGTGCGGGTCGTGAAGGTGTTCAGCGCCTTCGACATCCGCACCGTCGGCGAGCTGCTGAAGCGGAGCAGGGGATGGTTCGCCAGGCAGCTGACCATCGGCCCGTTATGCGTGGAAACCGTCGACCGGGCGCTCGACAACCTGTACGGAATCAAAGAGTGGTAGGCTATGGACGGCATCTATGAACTGACCCTTCTGGCGGCGGACGGACGGGAGCGGCGCGTGCTCGCCTGGCTCCCCACCGACGCCTGCCGGAAGGACTTCCTCGACAAGGCCCGCCGCCGCGGGCTGGAGATTATCGAAAGCAACAATTAATTAAACGGGTTTTGCGAATTATGAAGATGAAACACGACAACACCGGGCCGCTGACCACCGGGCGGCTCATCGAGGCGGTGATGCGCTACCGCGGCATGGACTACAAGGGTCTCGGGGCGGCCATCGGCTGGCACCCGATGAACGTGTGCAAGCTGCTCAACGGCAGGAAGGACGTGACGCCCGCCATCGCCATCAGGATTGCGGACGCCCTGCGGATGTCGCCGCCGGTGATCATGCAGAGCATCAGCGTGGAGATTCTCGGCAAGCGCGACAGGAAGCAGCCATTACAGGACCCTAAAGCAACGGACCTATGAACTACCCTGACTATGTAGACCTCGAGATGCGCGAGATCCTCGACGCGCTCGGCACGGCCATCGTGCCGCAATCGAGACGAAAGGCGCGCTTCCGCACCGACTGGCGCGCGCCTTACTATTCCCGCTCCAGATACAGGAGGATATGATTTCAAACAATATAAACCCAAACGGCTATGGAGTATATCGCAACGATCATGTTCCTGCTTGCGCTCATGAAGTGCGGCTGGAAGTAAACCACAGATTAACAGATTTAACAGATTATGCTTGCAGGGTACGGAAATAATTCGTATCTTTGCAGGCAGTTACAACGAATTAAAATTTTGGAGGACTGACTATGAGAATTGAAAACGGATTTGAAGACCTGCTTGGCAGCATAGCTGCAATGGGGGCAGGGGCCTACCTCGTAGAGACCGAGGAACAGGCACAAGAACTTCTGGAATCTATCGAGGGCGCGACAATAGAGCGCGAACTTGAGGACGATGAATTCGAGACGGCAAAGCACATCCTCGACCTCGACGGTCATGACGTGGAGCGCATCTGGAGTTTTGTAAACGGCAGCGAGTTCCTCGTCTGCTTCTCAGACGATTGGTATTAGGCGGGAGGATAAGCCCGCACACATATAATATATATACGCGCGAGGGAAGGCCCTGCACCGTCTGTGGTGCGGGGCCTCCCTTTTTTGTCGCGCGCGCCCGTCATCTGTCGGGCCCCTGCTGCGGCAGCGGGTCGGCGGCGACGGAGGCGTAGCCGTCGCGGACGTGGTCGTTGAAGCGGCCGAGGAGCGCGCGGTGGTCGCCGAGCAGGTCGTCGTACCTCGCCAGCAGGTCGTCGTACTTCGCCGAGAGCGAGGCGACGGCGCTGCCGAGGCGGCCGACGTCCTCGCGCAGGGCGGCGATCTCCCTGAGCACGGCCGTGCCATTCCGGCGGTCCTTCCTTTCCGGCACGGGCTCCGGGTTCGGGTCGACGAGGATCGTGAACGGGTCGATGCCGAAGGCCTCGCAGACGGCGAGGAAGCGGACGACGGGCGTGCGCGTCTCCGACGACAGCGACCTCTGTGCGTGGCGGTAGGTCATGCCGGCGACCTCCGCGGCGCGCGTCCAGGTGGCGTCGTGCCGGTTGTTGATGTCGTCGCGCAGCGCCTCGCCGAGGTAGTAGCAGTCCGTGTACGGCTCGGCCACGTAGTCGTCTCGCTTGCCGATGACGTCGGCCTGGCCCGTGGAGAAGAGGCGGCGCACGGGGATGTGCAGGCCGTTGGCGATGGCGAGCAGGTGCTGTACGGTGATGGTGTCGGGCTTCGACGTGATGTCGTACCAGGTGGAGCGGGCGATGCCTACGGCCTTGCGGAGGTCTGCGGCCTGCATGAGCAGCACGCTGTGGAGCGCGCTCAGTAGTCGGGTGTTGAGTCTTGGTTTTTCCATAATGCTTCAAATGTTTAATATTACTTAAAACGGTATTAATACCGAGAAAAAGTTTGGTCAATTCCGAAAATACCTGTATCTTTGCAGCAAAGTTACAACTTTTTTCGGAATTAAACGCCGAAAAAGCTAATAAATAAAAGAGATGAAGCAATATTTCAGGAATTTGGCGATTGCCCTGCGGGGCGGCAACCCGTACCAGGAGGAGCTGGACAGGGTCAGGAAGGAGTACGGTCAGGCGGCCGAGAACGTGAAGCGGCTCGAGGACGCGTTCCTCGCCGCCGAGGAGAAGAAGGCGGAGGCGGAAGCCCTGCTGGACGAGTACAAGAAGGTGGCGGAGGGCGCCGACGACAGGCTCGGGAAGTGCGACGGGCTGCTGAAGGAGGCCGAAGGCAGGCTGAGGGAGAAGCAGGACCAGGTCACGAGCCTCCAGACGCTCGTAGAGAACTACCGCGACCGCCTCGAGGAGAAGGACGCGCAGATGAAGCAGATGAACGAGGAGTTCGCCAGCCTCGAGAAGGGCTACAAGAAGCGCATCGAGGGCTACAGCGAGCAGATCGCCCGCCTGCAGGCGCAGCTGGATAAGGCGAAGGCCCGCAAGGCCAAGGCCGCGCCGAAGAAGGAGCAGGCCGGGAAGGAGGCCAAGTCATGAACGGGGACGGGACGACCGGCGGCTGGCCGCGCTACAACGAGCGCTCGGCCTACACCGTCACGATACTAAACCATGTGTGGTACAGCTAACCGATTCAGCAGGCTATGGACTTCGGACAGGCAATAAGGAGGCTCCGGCAGGAGCGGAACATGACGCAGGCGCAGCTGGCGGAGCGGTGCTTCGTCTCCAACAACACCGTGAGCGCCTGGGAGACCGGCGGGTCGTACCCGCCGAAGAGCTCGGTTGAGCGGCTGTGCAGGGCCTTCGGCGTGCCGGTGGCCTACTTCGTGCTGGAGAGCATCGAGGACTGCGACGTCCCCGGGAAGAACCGCGACACGTACATCGCGCTGCTGAGCCCGTTGCGCAACCTCTTACTTGACAGGGAACCGTGAGCGACAACCGTATAGACACACTCAACGCCGTACCGCTGACCGAGGTCATGAGAGGGTGGGGCCACGTCGCCAGGCGCGACGGCGACCACTCCGCGTCGTACCTCTGCCCGTGGCACGACGACCACCGTCCGTCGCTGGTGGTGGACAAGCAGCCCCGCAAGGGGGCCGACGACCTCGGCTTCAAGTGCTTCGCCTGCGGCCAGGAGGGCTACGGGGCGGTCCAGCTGGCGGCGAGGCTCATGGGCCTGCCCGCAGGCAGGGTGCCCGCGGAGGACCTCCCGCGCGTCCTGGCCGAGCTGGAGACGCGCTGCGACGTGGAGCTGCCCCCGGAGGAGGGGGAGAGGAAGCGCTACGACACCCTCCGCACGTCGCTCGTGGGCTGGGCGGACTTCTGCAGGGACGAGCCGCAGTACGCCGGCATGGCCGACGGCGAGGCGCGCTTCGAGCGCGGCGAGTGGACCGAGGAGGGGCTGCGGGCCCTGGGCCTGAAGGTTGAGCTGGCGAGCCGCAGGGCCAGGAAGAAGGACACGGACGGACAGGGGGAGGCCGCCGAGATCAGGACCGGCGACCTGCTCACGCAGTTCGACCCCGACACCGGCGAGGCGCTGTACCGCTGCTCTTTCGGCAGGGACTTCTACCGCGGCCCGCAGAAGGCGGAGACCCGCACGATAGCGCAGTGGGGCGGGGAGATAGAAAGGACGTTCGGCGTGGAGCCCGTCGCCCGCTTCCTGAAGCGCATCACCCCGGAGAAGGGCGGCGCCGCCGTGCGCGTCGTCCGCGCCACGGGGAACTACCCCATATTCATGTTCCGCTACCCGTGGGGCGTGAAGAAGTACGAGCCGCGCGACGTCTACGGCAACAAGTGGACGTGGTTCAACGTCAGCGAGGACGCCGACCTCTACCACCAGTGGTATGCCGACGCGGCGCTGGCCGACGCCCTGGAGGGCGCCGTGCCGGAGCAGGACGAGCGCCACCCCTTCGAGTTCGTGAAGGACAAGGACGGCAAGGACACCAGGAGGGTCCGCTTCTCGCGCGTGGTGCTCTGCAGCGGCCCCCGCGACGCCGTCGCCGTGTTCTCGCACAGCGACGCCCACGTCGTCTGGCTGCACTCCGAGCAGGCCGGATTCGACCGCAAGGGCGGCAACGTCCGCCCGAACCGCTGGCTCAGGGCGCTCGTCCGCAAGCTGCTCTCCGTCACCGCCGAGGGCGGGCTTTACGTCTGCTACGACGAGGACGCCACGGGCCTGGCCGCCTCGCAGGCCATCGCCCTGAACTCCCCGCAGGTGCGCTGGCTCCGCCTCCCCAGGGAGCTCGGGCAGGTACGGTGCGGGCAGAAGCCCCTGAAGGACGTGACGGACTTCGTCACCCGCTTCGCCGAGGTGGAGTCGGGGATGCCGGCCGAGGTGCAGCACGACGACCCCGTGGAGTGGTTCGAGAACGCGCTCTTCGACACGCCGACGTGCAAGTTCTGGCAGTTCGAGTCCGCCCGCAAGGAGGAGGACGGCACGACGCGCAACCGCTACAAGTTCGACCTGAGGAACACCCCCGTGTTCCTCCGTGCCCGCGGCATGGTCCGCAGGGTCGTGCAGCAGGGCAAGGAGTCCTACTCCCGCTACTTCCTCCTGGGCAACGACAACCTCTACGCCGAGGTGTTCCCCGGCGCGAAGGGCAGCGGCAGCAGGCTCGTGGCACAGGCCCGCGAGCTCATGGCCGAGTGGCTCCGCGCGCACAAGGAGTGCAACGACGAGAAGGGCGCCCTGTCGCGCGCCGTCTTCTCCGCGAAGCTGGAGCAGGGCGTCATGGAGTCCATCGAGCAGGTGGACTTCGACGACAAGTCCTTCGGCGAGGACTTCGACCACTTCTTCTTCCGCAACTGCGCCGTGCGCGTGACGAAGGACGACATCAGGTGCGTGCCCTACTCGCAGATGAAGTGGTGGACGAACTCCGAGGCGGTCCTCGACGGCGACTTCACGCCGCTGAAGCGGGCGTGGCACGTGGAGCTGAACCCGCTCTACCCCGCGGAGCTGGAGAAGCACGAGGCGATCCTGGAGGCCGCCGCCACCAGGGAGGAGCGCGAGCAGGAGAACATGCGGTGGGACTCGTGGGCCACGCTGTGGAAGTACCGCCTCGTGACGGAGCTCCCCGCCGGGGAGATGCCCGTGCACTTCCGCTTCTTCTACAACCTGGCCCGCATCTTCTGGGAGAAGGAGGCGGCGGGGCAGGGGCTGACGGCCGCCGAGCGCCAGGTGCAGGACATGTACTTCATCGCCATGTGCCACGCCCTCGGCAGCGCGCTGGTGCGCCACCGCTCGGCCAACCGCCAGCAGTTCATACACATCACCGACAACGGCACGCGCCGCGAGGACCTGGCGTCGGGAGGCACGGGCAAGACCGCCGTCCTGGAGATGCTGGGGCTGGTGCGCCGCGTGCTCTCCATCGACGGCAAGAGCCTCGAGGGCGGCAACATCGTCCTGGAGCAGGAGCTGGGCAAGATCGTGCCCGGCATCCACACCGTCGTATGCCTCGACGAGCTCCCCGACCGCTTCTCGCCGAAGAAGCTGTACAACTACCCGCTCAGCGTCACCTCGCGCGGCCTCTACGAGGGAAGCGTGAAGCTGACCGGCGACGACCTGCCGAAGCTCGTCATCGCCTCGAACGAGCAGATAGACACCTCCTCCGACTCGACGAGCCGCCGCGACTACGAGGTGCTCGTCGGCGACTGGTACCACCCGCGCTCGACGGACGGCTCGCGCCCCGCCCACACCCCTGCGGACGACTTCCGCGGGGAGGGCGTCAAGGAGGTGGCCCGCAACCTGAAGGCCCCGGTGCTCAACGAGGCGCGCAACCACATGCTCTGCTGCGTGCAGCTGTTCCTGCAGCTGCCGGAGGAGACGATACGCCCGCCGAAGGACTCGCGGGCGCTGCTGCGCCAGGCGCTGGCCGCCTCGAGGGACGAGGAGTTCACGCGGTGGATCGACGGCTACCTGAGGGACAGGCGCCACCTCGGCATACCCATCGCCAAGCGCGAGCTGGCGTACTCGCTGCTCGACTACTGCGGCACCGTCATCGGCAGGAAGACCCTCACCGCCGCGCTGAAGCGCATCCGCGAGAACCTGCCGGACTACATGCGCTCCAGCGTCTACGTGTGCAACCCGAGGAGGGTGCTGCTGACCCAGACCGACGAGGACAGGGGCTTCCGCCGCTGCGCCGCCTGGGCCCACCAGGAGAACCCCGACGGCACGCTGAAGACGGACGCCGACGGCAACCGCCTGCCGCGCGTGCTCGTCAAGAAGGCGCCCTACCAGGACGTGTTCTACTTCTACCGTAAGGGCACCATACCCCGCCACAAGTACAGCGAGGCCCACGTCGGCGACCCGGACTACGTCCAGCCCGCCCCGGAGAGGGACCCCGAGGCGGACGGATAGGAACAGACCGCGCGGGGCGCCGCGCATCTTTAATTATCTTTATTTTAGTCATAGGTATTATTAATGGTTTTTTCCCGGCCTCACGCGAGTGCCGCCGGGTTTTGAAAAAAGAGAAAGGGAACGTCAATGAAAAGGATACAGAAGGTTCAGGTCATCGTCAGGTCGTGCCTCACCGGCGTGGCCGTGTGGGTCTACCGCGGCGCCTCCGAGGAAGCGGCGCGGATCGCCTACTGGCGCGCCTGCCAGAAGGAGCTGGAGCGCGTCAGGCAGTGGCCGGAGACCGTGGAGCGGCGCAGGGCCGCCATCATGCGGGTGCTCGCCGAGGTCACGGAGGGGCTGCCCGTCACCGCGGAGATGCCGCCGGGGAAGCGGCGGTTCGCGAAATGCCTGCTGGCGCAGGCGGAGAGGAAGCTGCCCGCCGGGGGCGAGTTCTACGACCACATCATGGAGACGCGCCGGCGGCGCGAGGAGGACCGCCGGATCCGCCAGGCGATGCGCGAGCGGGAAAAGGAGCGGAATACCGATTATGATAAATAGGAGACAGTGACATGGCAAAGAGGAACGACCACGTGACGGCCGACGGCGTGATAGCGCAGGCCGTGGGATACGAGAACTTCAGGGTGACGCTGGCCAACGGCATGGAGATACTCGCCAGGGTGAGCGGGCAGATGCGCCTGCACCGCATCAGGCTCCTGGCGGGCGACAGGGTCAGGGTCGAGATGTCGCCGTACGACCTGACCAGGGGGATGATAACATACAGGTACAAGACGGGGAGGTGAGGATATGACCGACAACGAGACCATACTGTTCTGGCGGTTCCTCGACGACAAGGGGATGAGGAAGAACTACGAGTTCTTCTACGCCAACCACCGCTTCGACGGGCGGGACGTCGGCGCGTTTCTCGCGCAGGTGCCCGCCGAGGACGCCATCCTGACGGCCTTCGACCTGGCCGCCGCGCCGAACAGCATCTTCGGCCCGAAGTACTGGCTGACGCTCAACGAGAAGTGGTTCCGCCGGCTGGAGGAGTACCGCGCCGACGGGAAAATGATCGAGGCGGCGACCGTCATCTGCGGCCACTGCGGGCGCGTGCTGCCCCGCTCGGCGTTCGCCTACACCACGAAGGGGCAGCTGCACAAGCACTGCCGCGAGTGCGAGAGCGGCGCCTGGGACCGCCAGCGCAGGGAGCAGGAGGAGAAGGCCAGGGAGAAGGAGCGGCAGGAGATGGAGGTGAAGGCGCTCGAGGCGGAGATCGCCGAGAGGAAGGCCAGGCTCGACAGCCTGTCCGCGGCCGCCGGCGACACGGCGGGGACCGTCCCCGCCGCGGAGCCCGCAGGCACGGACGAAAAGCCCGCCGACGACGCCGCCTCCAGGAGCATCCCGAAGCTCGGCGAGCACGACGCCACGCTGCACTACAGGCCCGAGACGCGGAAGATCGTCTTCAACGCCGTCCTCTCCGCCTACGTCCATACCGCCGGGCTGACGAAGTGCTACCTCTCCACCGACCGCGACGGCCGCCAGTTCCTCGTCTTCAACGGCGCCGAGGGCGCGAACGTCACGTGGGTCTCCACGAGGACCTCCCGCCTGGCGCAGGTCTGCTCCACCGCCCACGTCCGCCAGATCGCCGAGCGCTTCCGCCTGGCCGCCGGGGACATCTACTATCTCCACATAACGAGGAACCTCTCGAAGACCCCGGACGTCATCAACGTAGAGGTCAAGCAGGTGCACACCCGCGAGGAGTTCGCCGCCATCGCCGCCCGCCGCGAGGAGGAGAAGGCGAAGGGGCGCCCCGTCCCCGGCGGGGACGTGCCGGAGTACGAGGATCCCGCGGACGCGGCGCCGCTCATCGACTTCAGCGGGGAGGCGGAGCCCGAGGAGCAGCAGCCGGAGCCGAAGCCGGACGTGCGGATCGTCACGAACGCCGCGCCGGGCCAGTCGCTGATGATACCCCTCTCCGGCAGGAAGCCCGCCGACCTCCTGCAGCAGCTCGTAGACCGCAACCACCTCACGGAGCGCGACATCGCGAAGTTCCTCTACGACAGGGGATGGAAGCTCCAGCAGCCCGTGGTGGTGAAGACCCACAAGAAATTCAAGGCATAGGACATGGAAGAGAACAAGGACATACAGCGGCAGCCAGCCGCCGAGACAGCAGACGAGGCGATCCGCGGGACGCTACGCCCGCAGGACGACGTGCCGCAGGAGGTCATAGAGCGCTATATGATACGCGACTACCAGAGGATGTACAACACCTGGTGGGAGTACCGCGAGCTGGCGGGCCTGACCGCCAACCAGATCGACGGGCGTGCCCGCCAGCTCATCAGGAAGAGAAGGAAGGACGACTACGTCGTCGCCGACCTGCAGCTGAAGCTGGACGGGAAGAGCCGGAAGATCACGGAGATGTACGACTGGCTGAAGCAGAGGGACGCGCTGGTCGGCAGCCTGCGGGAGCACTGCGAGAAGCAGCGCGCCTGCATCGCCGCCTGCGAGAAGACCATCAGGGCGCAGCGCATGCAGATACAGTCGCTGCTCGGCCACATCGGCGGCGGCGGGGAGGGCTACGAGGCGCTCGCCGGCTGCGACTCCTCGTGGGACACGGAGCGGTGGAAGGAGGCGATGGTGAACGCCAACGCCGTGCAGGTACAGCTCGGCGAGCTGAACGACGACATCATGCAGCAGCCGCTCGACGAGGGCGTGAGGCAGGCGATCCTCGCCGCCGTCCAGGTCGTCCGCCGCCATGCCCGCCGGGCCTACAACCGCACCGTCCGCATCGCCTCGCCGCTCCTGCGCAGGGAGTTCGCCGCGGAGGCCCTGCCGGAGGACGGAGACGGAGAAGAATAACAACAACAACGAAGGAAGGATATGGTATTAGGAAGCCACAACTCATGGAGCTACCTGCCGCCCCGGCGGTGGTGGATGCGACCGATAGCCTTCATGGCGAAATGCCAGAGGGCTGACATACGCACGCAGTACGAGAAGTACGGCGTAAGATGCTTCGACCTCCGCGTGAGGTTCGACAAGTACGGCCTGGGCATCGTGGCCCACGGCATCGTGGAGTACTGCTTCACCGCCCCGAAGGTCTACGAGGACCTGGCATGGCTCGACGGCAAGGGCGACGTCTATGTGAGGGTCATCCACGAGGTGAGGACGGCGAAGCAGTACAAGAACCGGCATCTCGACACGTTCCGTTGCTTCTGCCAAGACATCGAGGACACATACAAAGGCATCCGCTTCTGGTGCGGCCGTAATCTCTTATGCTGGGGCTACGACTATCACTTCAAGGGCCTGGAGCCTACCTGCGGGGAGAAATATGCCTCGGTCTGCCCGCCGAGGAAGGTCGACGACTGGTGGCCGTGGCTCTTCGCCTGGAGGAAGAACCGCGACATCCTCGCCGCCGGCACGAAGAAGGACATCCTGCTGATAGATTTCGTGGACATCAAATAACATACGACTATGGCGACAAGCAACATCTGCAGGGGCGAGCAGTGCCCCGTGAAGCAGCAGTGCCTCAGGCACAGGCAGTGGGTCAGGACGGTGCAGGGCGGCGAGACCCGCCCGAAGTGCATCGCGAAGTGCCCCGACGGCAAGTGGTTCACGCGCGACGACAGCCGCGTCCAGCGAGTAACGGCACGCAGGCATGGATCCTAAGAAGACGTTCCCCGCGCCGCCCGCCTCGTGGAGCGGGCTCTCCTGGCGGCAGCTCTGCTGCTGCTGGCAGGCGAAGATGCGCTACGGCGGCAACGCCGACGTGGCCAGGGCGGCTGCGCTTCTGGCGCTGCTGGGGCTGGAGGTCAGGGACCTGGAGCCGGGATCCGGGAGCCGGGAGACTGGCGAGGCCGTCTACACGCTGGCCGACGCCGGCGGCGGCCTCTGGACGGTCACGCCGCGCGAGCTGTCGCAGGCGGCGAAGGCCGCCCTGCCGTGGTTCGACTTCCCCTACGGCGACCCCGGCGACGAGGCCGTGAGGGACGAGAAGGGGAAGGTGGTGAAGGAGGCCCGCGACCCCGTTCGCGGGTACGTCAACCCCCACTGGAAGGGCGACGCGATGATGCTCCCGGAGGAGACGGTGAGGGTCGGGCGGCGGAGGTTCGCCCTGCCGCAGGTCGCCTGTAACAACCTCACGTGGCAGCAGTACAGGAGCCTTCAGGCCATATCCCCGCAGCTCTTCCAGGAGGGGCTGACGGAGGAGCAGGCGCTTGACCTGCAGGCGCAGTTCCTCTCCCACTCGCTCGTGCCCCGTTCGCTGGCCCTGCTCGACACCAGCGGCAGCTCCGTCCGCCTCCGCCCGCACTGGGCGTACACCTACGATGCCGCCCGCGCCGATGGGCTGGCGGGGTTCTGGAAGAGGCAGCTCCGCCGCGACGCGGCCGTGCTCTACCACATCTGCCTGCAGTGCTACCAGACCGCCCTCACCTACTATGCCGCCGTCTATCCCCTGCTCTTCTCCGACGAGGGTAAGAAGGACACGATGCGCGACGCGCTGCAGGGCGAGGTGGGCACCATCAACGCCGTGATGAAGTACGCGGGCTACGCCGAGCAGCAGCAGGTCTACGACTCCAACCTCCCGTTCATCCTCGACATCCTGAACACGATGGCGAAGGATGCCAAGCAGATAGAGGCGCTGAACGCGAAGATCAGGAATGGGAAGAGATGACGATTCAGGTGCGGAAGGCCTGCAGGCGGCGCAGCAGGCAGGCGGCATCAGGCCGCTTAGGCGAGCGAGGGTTCGAGTCCCTGCCGTACCACTATGCGCGGCGGCGCAGAAATAGCGCAGTCCCCCGGGGCTGCATGTGAGAGTGACATTATTGAACAACGTTAATTCTACAAACGCCTCGGTCAAGGAGAGGCGGGCGGGTGCAAATCCCGTTTAGGAAGCAACGGTACTGTATCGCAAACGGGCAATAAACGTCTTGCGGTTTCAGGCGTTCCGGAATAATGCTACGCTATTGACTTATCCTCAAAGGTCACACCGGCGGTGTTCAACGACGAGTGGACCGGTACTTTGGTAGCCGGAAAGACGGCACCCCTGCGGCCTCACATCCGCAGGTTTTGAAGAGACGACGGTAAAGGAACGAGATATGACAGAGAAGGAACGAAACGACAAGGCGTGCCAGGCCTGCGAGGCATTCACGGCACTGACGTTCAGGGAGGCGGTGGCCGGCGGCATCGACACCGGCATCGCCCGCGAGATGGCGAAGGTCGTCGGCACGGCACGACGGTCGACTACGAGGCGTGCGCCGTGGACGGCACGAAGATTATGGACGTGTTCGAGACAGGGAAGGAGGGCTGACCATGGGCGGCAAGGTATCAGGCATCAGCCCGGATTTCCTGGAGTCCCTGACGGGGACCCGTCCGTGCGAGGGCTGCCCGCTCCAGGAGGGCACCGACCTGGCGGCGAGAGCCGCCGCCGCCGAGCGCGCAGGCATCGGAAGGGCGGTGTGGAAGGACGGCCAGATCACGGAAGCCCAGATCCTGCCGCTACGGCATGACAGGGTGACGGCCCTCACATACATCCTGGAGAAGGGCCCGCGGGGGCTTTCTATCAAACAGATGTGCCTCTCCCGGGACCTCGACGAGCACAAGGTGAAGGTCTACCTGCGCAGCCGTCCCGACGAAGGCGCACCGTGGGGCGCCGGCGGCGGATGGGAGCTGAAGTATACGGTGGAGGTGCCATACTAAGCAGGGGCGTCAAACAGAAAAGGAAACGATAATGGATAAAGACGGAAACAGCGCGATGCTCAGGCAGCTGGAAGGGGCGAGGGATGCATTCCTCGCCTCGCACCCGGACAGGCTAAGGGGCTATTACGGTCTGTTAAGGAAATACAGAAAGGGAAAGGACGAGAATGAACGAACTTAAAATGTTGTGATATGGATTATAGATATACAAGAATTTGGAGAGTAGAGCATAAACTTGTTGTCGCTAACACAATAGAAGAAGCAATAGAAGTTTACAAAACTTGGGCTGATTCTGTGGATAATGGAATACCAACTGATATTACTACCATAAAAGCTGTTGGTGATAACCAAATTCCAGAGAACTTCGATGCTTTAATTAAATATTAATATAATTATGGATTACAAAGAAAAGTGTGAAAAGGCTTTAAAAATTGCTCGTAAATTATATAACGAGGCAAAAGCCAATGAATATACATTAGATATGGAAGATTATGAGTCTATCTTCCCCGAACTCAAAGAGAATGAGGATGAGAGTTGGTTTAAAGAAATAGAACTCATGTGTTTAAATTTCAGTAATGATACTGATTATAGAGAAAAATTTTTCACTTGGCTCAAAAATATCAAAGACAGAGTACAACCAAAGCAAGAGTGGAGTGAAGAGGATGAAAGAATATTTAGCAATATAAATCTTTATATAAGAAAGGCTGGTAATTATCCGCATTTTGATAAAGAAAATATAAAAGAAGCAATAAAATGGCTCAAATCCTTTAAAGACAGAGTTCTGCCACAGCAAAAGCAGGAGTGGAGCGATGAGGATAATATTATGGTAGAAAATATCAGAAATAGTTTTGGACTTCATTGCGGTCAAATGACAGAGGCTCTTAAAGAACAGTATGATAAATTTTTTAATAAGGTCAAATCCCTCCGTCCTAAGTCCAATTGGAAGCCGAGTGATGAGCAGATGAGAATACTTGATTTAGCAATTAGATGTGGAATCAACAGAGGTACTACGGAAGAAACCACCTTAGTCTCGCTATTCAATGATTTAAAGAAATTAAGAGAGGGGTAATCATGGCATTTAAAATTGGTGACATAGTCATGAGAATGGACGGTGACAAAAGGCCACATAAGATTGTGGACATAACAGTCCATAACCCTCTTAATCATAATGAGCACACTTTCTTTATGTACCATTATGAGGATGGAGGAAGCGATGTAAGCGATTGGAGTTATTTGAAATTGTATGATGGTAAATATAAAAGAATAAAATTATGAGAGTAAACGAAGCACCAGAGAAGATTTATCTGTCGCCAATTACTCTTGAAGAAGTAAAAAAAAATGTCATAACAAGACCTACTGATTCAAGAGATATTGAGTACACCCGTACTGATGCCTTTATTGAGAAGGCTTGCGAGTGGTTAGAACCAGTACTGAAAAATTATGCGGGATATTATGTAGGTGAAGACATCTTAGAAGATTTCAAAGACTATATGAAAGGAGAGTAAGATATGAAATGTCCAAACTGTGGTGGTGAACTTAAAGAAACAGAGGGCGTTGCTTATGGTGGCAAACACTCATATTACTGTATAGTATGTGGTTATAAAAAATGGTTATATAAACAAGATTGATTATGGAACAGTATATAAAGAAATCCGCTATAATAGCGGAGATAGAGAGATTAAAAAACACAAGTCTTGAATATGGCTATAATACTATGCAAAAGGTATTAGCAGATTCTGGTAAAGATATATCTCTTGGACAATTGCAATATTTCCTCGACACACTTGAAGTGAAAGAGGTGGACTTTGAGAAAAAGAAAATAGAATGGATAGAACAATTATGCAAATACTTTAAAGCAAATTATTTGTATGTTAGTGGGCATGAAAGTTTTATATCCGATTTCCGTAGATATGCAAAGAATTTAAAATAAAGCACAGAAAGAAGAATAGTTATGGCACAATTTATTAGGTTATATACTCAAGGCAGACGTGGTGAGATAATGGTCAATGTTGACGAAATCAGCTCTTGTCACATAGAAGGCGGTTTTAGCTACACAGTCTATATACTTATCCTTAAAAACGGAACAAAGTACAATTTAAATGCGGAATCGTATAACAAAGTTACTAACTTAATAGGAGAATAGTATGAAAGACAAGGTAGAATTGATTCGCAAAGAGATTGAAAGGCGAATAAACAAACTTAATAAGCCGTTTTATACGCCAGATACTCCTTGCGGTATTGCATTACAGACATATAAAGAAATGCTTTCTTTTATCGACTCCTTGCCCGAAGAGCGACCAGTGCCTATATCTCCTGCTGATGTCGGGTTTGAAGCGCTTGGTAAAGCATGGGATGAAAAAGCTAGGAGAGAGCTGGAGGATGAAGAATTGAAAAAAGAGATAAAAGTCTTCTTAGATAAGACAGGTGCTCCTTTCTATTGGGCTGGGGACGAAGAACAGCTTGAATGGCTTGAGATTATTGCAAAGCATTTTGCTAACTGGAAAAAGCGGCTGATGGCGAAGGAGGCTATTAACGGGGAGGTGTTTGATAGCTACGACAAAGATATATGCCAACACCATTTGGAATTGTTAGTTGATATTCCTAAGCAATACAAAGATGGCGACAAGGTTAAACTGATAATCATTAAGGAGGAATAGCTATGGCAGCACAGTTTTTTGAAAGGGTCTTAGAGAGGTTCGGCTGGGTAGACTATGTCTTTCTGGCTTTAATTGCATTCCTTATTGTCTACGGCCTGTATTGGGACAAGGACTATTATTAGGAAGTATTGGGAAGTATTTTGGAAGTAATTGGGAACTATGACATTTGAAGAAGTAAAACAAGCGGCACAAGTATTTAACCGCATTAACAGCATTCGCAGCTACGTGACGAAGGAACGCTTCGCAATGGTTGCACAAACCCGATTCGGCATTGACGATGAGGACGTGATTGACGTGATGTATGGTATGTTGCACATGACACCGCGAATGGTGTACTACATCGCCAACTTCGGAGAGCAGGACATGCACGAGCCGAAGCGCATCAAGCATCTGCCAAAGGCTATCGAGATAGCGGAATCTGCCTACTCGATGAAGCCGAGCGACTGGGACGCTGACCACGTTCCGCACATCGAGCACAACATCTACAGGCGTGAGGACAAGCGTCGATACTTCTACACCGACAACGACAAACAGCAGACGCTCGATGTCAGCATGTCGTCACGCGAGGACTTGCTGATCCTGTCGGAACTGCTGCGGCGTGAGGTCAAGATTAACGGCGTGGCTGAACACCTCGGCTATCTGGAAGGCGAACACAACCGCAACGGGCGTGAGAAGTTCCACTACTTCGAGGGCGACATCTACATGCTCTACGGCGACCCGACCGACCGCGTGTTCTATGACTGGACTCGCGCAAAGGATTCTGGCGTTTATGTCGCCACGGAGAAAGGCTGGCGAAAGTTGCTCTACACTCCCACCCGTGGCTATGTCGAGCGCAGTGGTGAGTTGAGCTTCGTCGATGACAAGCACTTCTATTCGGACTACATGCTCGAAGCATCGGGCAAAGGATTCCTCTACGTCGGCAACATCCACAACGATATGTCTGTACTATACGAGAGTGAGCAATAAGCGAAACAGATATCGTTTTAACAATAAACTTATAAGTGAAGATTATGGAAGCATGGAAAATCAGAAGAGCGAGGAAGAAACTCACTAAGTGGAATGACTACATTGTCAGCGAGTCGTCGTATGTGTTTGGTGCTCCATACAAACAGATGGGCGGTCGGACGTTCAAAGCCGAGTGTGCAGAGTCGGCTATCCGTCGTGCTCTGAGACATTGGGAGCGTCAATATCATCGCTTTCACGACAGAGGTGCGTCCGACTTGTGCAACCTATCGCCTACCACTCGACGATTTGGACGATTCGAGGCTGTCAACGTTCAAAAGAACTTCGCTTATTATTTCAGATAAACAAAGGCGATATGGAAAACAAAGAAGAAAAGAAGATTGACAGATGCAAATATGCGCATCATCATTTCAACGGCGACATTTCTTGCATAGAGGCAGGAATGGCAGACGACAAGGCTGTGACGACCAACGAAGCCAAGTGTGAGACCTGCGAGAAGTACAAGTCGCGCTACATCGAATTTCCGCTGACGATTGACAAAATCGACGTGGAGCCGATAAAGACGGACAGCTTGAATGCCAAGACTGGCGACTTTGTGGCCGTGCGTCCATGTGGCGAGGAATACGGTGGCAAGACTTATCTCGGTATTTTCATCGGCGACCTGCCGATACAAAGTCTGGTGTCTTTCTACGAAAAGACAAGGACGCTGCGTGTCTCGACGATGGGCAATCCTGCAATGCTTGTGCCACAGTTGAACAAGATTATCTACGGATGCGGTTCATGGTGGCACAAGATCAAGAGCGAGAAAGACCTGCGCGAGATAACCGACGGCGATATCAACGACACGTGGTATGTGAAGATGGCACACCAGATGATGCAGCAGCGCAGGAAGTCGAGCATTGAACTGAAAGAGGGCGACCGATTCCAGCAGGCATGGAAAGGATGCAAGGAGCCGATGTGGTTCAAGGTGCTCAATATCGACCGTCCGAACAACAGCCTGCGCGTGGAGTGTCACAGTATTAGCGGAGACATGCACGAAGAGGAATGGGACGAACTCGACGTTACAGAGTCGGCCTTTGATGTTGGCGAATATAAAATGATAGAAGATATGGAGGACTGACACGATGATGACCCATGACGAAATCTCACGCTTCTTCAGCGAGGAAGACGTAAATAGGGCGTTCCAGTTTCCCGATTGGCATGCGGGAACGGAAATAGTGTGCTACTGCCGCTCTACCGACAGCCGCGATACCATTGAGCAGATAGCCCAGCGAGGCGGGTGGAAGATTGTGAAGTACGTCCACATCGACGAACTGCCGATAGCCCAGCTCTACAAGCCAGGGCAGGCGGTGTTCGCCAAGCGCGAGGCGTTGGAGTGGAAGAAAGATCCAACGATGCCGAGTTACGAAGAATGGCGCAATCAGATGCTTGGCGGCCTGCGCCCGTCGGACTGGGATAGATTCATAGTAAGATAATTAAAAGGAATACGATTATGAAAGAAGCAAAAGAAATGATGATCAAGTTGCCGATGGTTACGGCAACATCGTATGAAGAACTGAACAAGGCGAGAACCTACCCTCAGTCGGGGCGGTACATCGTGAAGATGGACAACGGCGATATCATGGTGGCCGACGTGACGCTACGACCCGTCGAGCAGGGTGAGGCACGTACAATCGACGAGGGCACACAATCGACCTGCACCTGCTTTGTCGGTCAGCCCGTAGTGCTCGACCCCGACGAGTGGACATTGGCTATCGACCTGGAGAATGCGAGGCTGGCATACGAGGCAGACCGCAAGCGGATGGAGGAACAGATGCGGGAAGCCAACGAACGCCACGAGGCTGAGATGGCGGAGCAGAAAGAGAAATGTGAAGCTGTCTGCCGCGAGACAGAGGAAAACTGCAAGAAGCTGATTGAAGAGAAGGAGAAGGAACTGTCGGCTCACGCAGAGGAAAACGACCGCACACTGGCCATGCGCCGCATGGAACTGGAGCAGGAGTACGAGAAGAAGATAATGAAACTCGAACTCGACACACCTAAACGCTTTGCACAGGGCGAGTGGGTCAGCGGCAAAACACTGACGGAAATCATCAGGACGCTGACAGCAGGAAAGAAGGAGGACTGAACACGAATTATCACGAATTGACACGAATTATGGAAGACGAAGTAGCAAAATGTGTAGCAGAAGGCATTGCAGATAGAATGCTGGATGCTCTCGAAAAGAAGGTAAAAAGACAAATTGGCGATGCCAGTGAAGACGAGATACCTGCAGGACTTGGCAAGTTATATTTTTGTCTCGTTGAAGACTTGAAGGATAATCCCGATGCACAGCCAATCCCGCTCGGCGAGGCTGTGAGCATCAAGCCTGGAATGCTGACCTGCAAGGATGATGACGATGCAAGGCTGGGTTATAGCGCAAAGGGTTTCAGCACCACGTTCACGGGAACGATGGAAGAGCCAAGTGACGAATTGATGGCGCTGCTGAAAAAGCCGTTGAAGTGTGATGTGAAGTTACAGCGTCAACTGGGACGTATGCCACGCAAGATGAAGAAGGCGCACCGCTCGGACTATCCACGTAACACCAAGTGGAAGCGGAAGGTGGCCAACTATCTGCGCCGCATGACAATCTATCTTCGCAATGGAGAGTTGGTTGTCACCGAAGAGCAGCTCAATCGTCTGTCGGCAACGATATGCGGTTCAAAGGTGCAGTAATTCGTGCAATCCGTGCCATCCGTGGTCAAGAAAAAATAATTAGTGATTAAAAACATGGCGATATGAAAGAAGTAACATTGTATGGCGGCACGATTGACAGCTGCCTGAAGGATTTAAGGGAAATGGCCGCTTCCGACGAGAGCGGCGAGGTGTTGAAGGCTGTGTTCAACGACAAGTATCTGCTTTCGACCGATACCGACGATGACGCCTATCTGCGCATCACGGGCATGACGAAGGCCGAACACGACGAGTACGTGAGGAAGTGGCAGGAGGACTACGAGGCCAAGCGGAAGGCGCACGAGGCACGCATCCCCGAGCTGACGGAACACTACCGCAAGGTGGCTCGCGGCGTGATCATCGAGAGCGAACTGGAGTATTGGGACGAGATAGTGCCTATCCGTCTCGGCGACCTCTACCGTGGCATGGAGCTTGACCAGGTGCTCGACTGTGCCAGGGTGATGCGCGACGAGACGCTGAGCCGCATAGAGCGACTGCGCAAGGCTTACAAGATTTTCAACGATGCAGGTCACAGCGGCATGTCGGCAGGGCTGACGATGGCGATGCTGCGCCGCTTCTGTCCCGACGGCAACGAGCTGGCCGATGCCTGCAACGAGTTCCGCTACGAACCCGACCACAAGACGAAGCTGTACGTCAGCCGCGACGGTGACGGCAAGCTGCTCCTGCACTTTGCCTATCCGCATTGGGGCGACAACCACGATTTCCGCAGCCCGAACCAAGTGGAGCTGAACCCGCTGCTGTTTCCCGAAGTGAAGCCCGGCAGCAGGGTGGAGTACATCGCAGGCGAAGTGTTTGACACAATCAGATAAGGAGGACTGACCACGAATTAAACGAATTATTCACTTAACAAACATTTTGGCGATATGAAAGAAAGAGTCATTGAAATCAGTCCTGACGAGAGGGTGTACGCCATCGTCGTCAGGTACCAGGACCGGGACGGTGCCGAGCAGGAGCAGGCGATAGAGGTAGCCGGCATCAGGCCCATCGACCTCGGCAGCCTGAAGTTCCGCGTCGGCCTCGTGTCCGACCTCCACTTCGACATTGAGGACGCGCACAACTCCGAGTACGCGTCGGACCTCGTCAACGCCGTCGGCTACTTCCGGGAGCGCGGCGTGGACTTCATCCTGTGCCCGGGCGACCTCTGCGAGTACAGCGACGGCGACCTGAAGGCGTTCAACGAGGTGTACAACGCCCACGCGTGGGCGAAGACGGACTGCCAGCTGCGCTTCTTCGCCGCCGTCGGCAACCACGACTACCTGCGCCTGTTCAAGAAGGGCCAGGACCTGGAGGCCCTGTCCCAGCAGTTCCGGCCGTTCACCGGCGAGGACGCCTTCGCCAAGTACGGCTATGCGGAGAAGACCGACTACCTGCAGTTCTTCGAGTATGACGGGGCCTGGGACAGGCAGTACGTCAGGAAGGAGAACCGTACGGTGAAGAGCAAGCTGTCGTACTGGTTCCGCCACAAGGGCATGATCTTCGTCACCCTCGCCGTCGACTACGGCGACGACACCGGCGAGGTATGGGACGAGCTGGCGCGGGGCTACCACCTTCTCGACCACGGCAACAGGTACGTCAAGCAGATGGTGGAGTACGTGCAGGACACGAACTACGCCCGCGAGGACGGCTCCCTGGACTTCCAGTTCTACAACCCGAACGCCCTGGTGTGGCTGAAGGACATCCTCGAGAACACCAGGGGCACGAGGAAGGTGCTGAACATGCACCACTTCCTCCCCCACAAGGCCGGCGACTCCGACGGCGCCTGCTCGCGCCTCAGGGTCTGGCCGTACTCGGAATCCAAGGCCGTCCGGCAGAGGTACTACTACGGCAGCAACACCCCGTGCGGCCTGACCTTCTGGTACCTCGACAAGCTGACCAACGAGTTCGCCGACGACCTGATCGTCGTCCACGGCCACTCGCACCGCGTGTGGAACGACGTGACTTCGTTCTGCAACAAGGACTACGTCGTCCGCAAGCCCACTGGCGGCGAGGTGACTCCTTTGGTGGACAACCTCGACTCGCTGAAGGGCACGCAGTACGACTACCGCCTGTACCAGCGGGAGTCTGACACCCCCTGCGGCGGCTCCGCGTGGACCATCGGCCTGCCGTCGCTGTCCAAGCCCGTCGACATGGACGGGAGGGTGCTCTACGGCGCCTCCGAGGGCGGCGTGATGAACGTCTACGAGAACGGCATAGAGATAGAGTGCGTCCGCTTCAAGGAGGAGGGCTCCGCCGCGTATGCCAACGAGACCGTCAAGACCGTGGTGCTATGAGGCAGGGACGGACGAAGACCTGCGGGACCCCGTCGTTCCAGGAGTTCTGGGACGCCTACGGCCTGAAGCGCGACCGCATCGCCGCCGAGCGGGCGTGGAACCGCCTGTCGGCAGGGGACAGGCGTGCCGCCGTCGCCGGCATCGCCGCCTACCGCGGGGACTGCCTGCGACGCGGCGTCTCGATGATGTACGGCCAGGGCTACCTGAGCCACCGCCGCTGGGAGGACGAGCCGGAGGCGCCGGCCGCCGCCCCGGCGCGCCAGGCCCCCGGCGACCTCGACGGCATGGAGATATGGTAACACGAAAAAGAAACTACAGTATGAAGGCAAGAGTTAAGAACCTGCAGCCGTGGATGGACTACTTCATGATGCTGCAGCGGTACGAGAGGGACGGCTTCCTGCAGACGGAGGCCGAGAAGCACGAGGCCTACCTCACCAGGGCGGCGCTCTGCACGCTGGCGGAGGGCGGGAAGGAAGCCGCGGCGCCGGCCGACATGGACTACGTGGCCATGCTGTCGCGTGGCACGCCGAGGGTGCTGCGCTGCATACGCACCTACGCCGCGTGGCTCAGCCGCGAGGGGAGGGACTACCTGTCCCGTCCCTTCGCCCTGCACGTGGTGCACGAGGACGGCCCGCACGACCTGCTATACACGATCGTCCTCACCGGCCGCCGGCGGTGGTGGATGCCCTGGACGTGGCACGACAGCATGGAGGTGATCGTCTATGACTGAGCGCAACGCCAACATCGTCCCGGAGCCCGGGGAGGGGCCGTTCTTCCGCGTGGCCCGCAACATGGACCGAGCGCCGCTGCGCGACCACCTGTGGTGGGGCTACGAGGAGAAGTCCGACTTCCGCCTGGCCCTCCGCGGCCTGCTCGACCGCTGGCGCTGCCGCGTCGGCGAGTGCGTCGGCGAGCGCCACGGCCTCCGCCTCCTGCGCTTCCACGACACCCCCGGCGGCAGGCCAGACGAGGCGTGGCTGCCGGAGTTCCTCCTGGAGCCGGCCCCCAGGCCCGACTACTTTGACGTCCCGGCGCCGGACCCCGCCCGGCGGGAGCTCGAGGAGGCCTTCGGCTTCGACTGAGGCCTCCCGCGCCGGCTTCCGCAAAGGGGGGGCCGCTATCCTCACGGACGGCGGCCCCCAAGACCAAATAACCTTGAATAACTAAAAACTAAATATGCAATAAGCCTAACATGAAAAGCATTAATCCTTCTATTCCTCCTCCGGCCCGGGCAGCCCGTGCCCCTTCCTGCCGAGATCCTCGACGGCCTCGCCGATCTCGCCGCTCTTCACCTTTATGAGCCGCCCGATGAACCTCACCGTCGCCCGCCAGGCGTCGGCGGTGCTGACCTCGATGCCCATGTGCACGTACATCACGTGGCCGACTATCGACGCTATCTCGCAGCCGCAGCCTATGCCCAGGCCGATGGCCGCCGTCCAGACGTGCGTGCAGACGCCCGTGGGCTCGGTGATGGCCAGCCCTATCAGCGCCCCCACGACGAGGTACGTCATGTAGTCCACGAACTTGTTCGCCGTCCGCCTCACGGCGCGGCTCTTGTGCCACTTGAACTTGTCCTTCAGCGTCTCGTTGCCGATCTCCCCGGCGTGCTCGTAGTGCTTCCTGGCGGAGCGGTATCCCCACCAGAGGTCGGCCAGTATCAGCGCCAGCGAGCAGATGATCATGTACCTGAGGTCGAAGACCACCGCCAGCAGCTCGCCGCCGATGCTTCCCCACAGCACCCCCTTGGGGCCGATTGAGCTATCCATTCCGCAGTAACAGTTTTGTCATTATGCCTATGAGGAGGGTGGCGTAGCAGAGCACCTCCGCCACGAGCACGCCCTTTCCCCAGAATATCCTCGGTATGTCGCCCTCGGCGACGTCCCACATGAAGAACGCCATGAACGCCGCCGGCCACGCCAGCAGCAGCCACGGCGAGAGCACCGCCACGCACGCCTGGGAGAACACCCCGGCGGCGACGATCAGCGCGCGGTGGCCGTTTGTCATGTCGCGGAACACCAGCGGCATGAGCGTTATCAGCAGCATGCACGTGGCGAAGGCGTGGGGCACGGCCTCCAGGCGGTCCGGCACCGCCTCGAACAGCGCCGGCGTCATCGTGTACACGCACACCCACATCCACAGCGTCCAGAGGTACCGCTGCCTCCTTGGCAGGCGGTAGGCCATCGCCGAGACGCTGCGGGGCAGCTCGCCGCGCCGGCACAGGTTGTGCCCGATCATCAGCACCACGGCGAACGCCGATATCATCGCAAGCATCGTCATATCCTTCAGTCCCTTAATTGTTCGTTGTTCATTGTTCATTCTCCACTCTCCTCATCCCTCCAGCGCCAGCGTCACGGTGAACTCCACGCTGGCGTACTGCTGCTTCGACAGGTCGTAGACGGTCTGGCTCTTCTTCGCCGGCGCGACGGTGACGGGCACGTAGTCCGCCGCGTCCATGCCCGGGCCCTGCCAGAGCATCCACCAGCGGCGCGCCATGAGGAACTCGTGCGTCCACCAGTCCGCCCACTCGCGCGTCTGGTACCCGCTGGACATCTGCCAGGAGCGCCTGCCGCCGGAGGCCACGGCCGTCAGCGACCGCGACGGGGTGAACGACGGGCGCTCCACGCGGCCGTACTGCTTCGTCTCCACCTCCACCGCCATCGCCTCCTTCGCCTGGCCGCTGCACGTCTCCACGGCGCCGCGGCGGTTCACGAAGAGGAAGTCCGCGTAGGGCTGGCTGTCGCGCAGCACTATCGGGGCGTGCGCCGACGGGCCGTCCTCCGCGGGCGTCGCGTCCGCGGGGAAGAACACGCTCCGCGTGCCCTGCGGGTTCACGTCCACCCACGACGTCCTGCTCGTGCTGCCCACGCGCTCCGGCGTGGAGACGGGCTTCGTCGAGGCGTCGCCGTTGCGGGGGTTCGAGCCCTCCCAGTACGACACGTCGGCGTCGCTCCTGTCCTCTATAAGGCTCCTCTCCCACTCCGTCAGCCCGCCGAGGCAGCACCGGCCGCCCTCTATCTCCGGGCTGTCCGTGCGCTCGAACACGCCGTCGGCGGCGATGTACTCCGTGTGCACGAAGAGCGAGTAGCTGCGGTAGCCGCGCTGCTCCTCGCCGGAGCTCGACGCGCCGGCGGCGGCGACCTCGCGGGAGAACCCGTAGTCCGCCCACATCGCCCTGAGGGCGGAGCTGATGTTGAAGTCGATGCTCCCCTGCCCGCCCGTGTCGGCGTGGAAGTCGCCCACCTTCGTCCTGTTCACGCTGCCGCCGCCGACCTCCTCCAGGTAGACGACGTCCACGCGGACGATGTTGAACGGCGACGTGGGCTTCCCGCCCGCGTCCGTGGGCCACTCGAGCCCGGACACCGTGATCACGACGGGCGAGTCGGCGAAGTACGTCTTCCCGCCTCCGAACATCCCTGATACCGTTACCGTGTTTTCAGCCATACCCTCTGTCCGTTATTCATTGTCCATTGTTCATTCTTCATTCCCTATATGTACATCACCTCCATCGTCACGCTGCCCAGGCCCGTCCTGTTCGAGACGGTGTACTGCATCTTCCTGACGAACCCCGTCACGTCCCCCACCCTCACGCGCTTCGTCGTGTCCAGCGCCAGCAGCTGGGCGAGCGTCATCCGCGCCTCGATCCTGGCGATGCGGGCGTTGCGTACCCAGTACGAGTACTCCTTGTAGAACTGGTCGGCCAGTCCCCGCTGCCGCAGGTCCGCCTTCGAGATCTCCAGGTAGCGGCGGTTGTCGGCACCCTCCGGCCTCGCCGGGTCGTAGTACGGGTTCGGCTTCTCCGCGCGGAGCTTCAGCGAGAAGCGCCCCTCGGCGCTCTGCTCGTCCTCCTGCCCGTCGGCGGTGTAGTCCCAGAGGTTGCCGTACGAGTCGCAGGTGTCGGGGTGCGCCGTGACGGTGCTCCCCGGCTGTATCTCCCACGTGCTGTTGCCCTCCCCGTCGTCCGGGTCCGGGCCGTACTTCACCCCCGCGTCGCTGCCGCTGCCGCGCATGATGCCGAGCGTCAGCCCCCAGTCGTGCGTCTCCACGGGCGGCACGCCGTCGTCGTTGGGCTCGTAGTTGTCCTGCAGGTACAGGCGGTACCCCTCGTTGACGCAGCCCTCGACCTTCAGGCCGGTGATCCTGCCTATCATGTACACGTACTCGTTGAGCACCGGCGCCACCCTGTCCTCGAAGTTCGCCTCGAGGGTGGACGTGAGGCCCTCGGCGGAGACCTCCATGTCCGAGGTGATGGCGAACTCGCCCGGCTTCACGGTGCCCTCGGCCATCATCTTCGAGTACACGAAGCTCCCGTCGTCGTCCCTGGCGTAGAGCTTCCCGTCCACGTCGTAGAGCGCCGTCGGGTCGTTGAAGTCCGTGTCGCCGGCGGAGGTGTCGGCCCTGCGGGGCCGCATCTTCTCGTCGACGAAGAGGGCGAAGCGCTGCGCGGCGTCGCCCTCGCGCTCGGCCTCCATGTTCAGGTCGTTCATGATCGCCGGCGTGAAGCCCGCGCTGACCTCCTCGACGGTGCCCTCCTCGCCGGTGCAGTCGCCGTCCTCGGCGTCCATGAACCCCGCGTACTCGAAGAGCGAGGGGTGCAGGTCGCGGTAGCGCTTGGCGTCCTTGTCGACCTTCACGCCGTAGGCGTTGCCCGTCACGGGGGTGACGTAGCACGTCTTGTTGAACGCCGACACCTTGTTGATGACGCTGCCGTAGTCGGCGTCGAGGTCCCACTGCGAGTAGTCGTGGGTGTCGCTGTTGTCCGGCCACAGCGTCCTCTGGTGTATCAGCTTGTCGTTGAATCCCTTGTAGTAGAAGTGCGTGTCCTCCGTGCCGGCGCCGTAGGTCATGCGGAAGCCCCGCACGGGGTTCTCCGTCTTCGTGCAGGAGAAGACGTCGCAGGCTATGTCCTGCACGCCGCCGTCGCGGAAGATGTTGCGCAGCAGCACGATGCGCACGCGCTTGTAGTCGTCGGAGAACAGGAACCGTATGCCGAAGCCGGCCTCCAGGGCCCTGACGACCTCCGATATCTCCGTGTCGGGGAAGCACTCGCTGGTGGCGTAGGCGTCGTGGAGCCAGCAGTTCTGGTCCTCGTACTGCTCCTTCGCCGCGTCGCCGACGGACAGCGCCTCCGCCGCCTCGACCTTCAGGCCGGTGATCCGCGGGATGTCCCCCTCCTCCACGTCCCTGACGTCGTATACGAGGTCGGTGAGCGTGTAGTCCGTCACCTTGAACTTGCACTCCTCGGGCTTGATAAGGCTCTTCGGCGCCGTCCACGCGCCGGTCCCGGCGTCGCGGGGCCCGAGCTGCTCGGGCACGAGGCGGCGGAAGCTCCAGAACCTGTATACGCCGAACTCCGGCCCGAAGCCCGGCCCGGGCTCGCCCGTGCGGATGCGCTTGGGCACCCTGTAGGCGCACTTCGTGTTGACCATGAACAGCCGGCGCAGGTCCTCCACGCCCATCATCTGGTTCTCGTCGACGTGGATATCGAGGTGCTTCATCAGGCACCTGAGCCAGTATATCACGAAGAAGTTCGGCGCGGAGTTCACGCGGTCGGCGGGCATCACCTCGTAGCCGCGCTGCGCCTCCGGCTCGGAGCCGTAGTCGACGGTGACGTTCCCCGCGGTGTCCGTCTTCTCGTAGCCGTAGCGCTGGTAGCAGAGGGCGACGTTGCAGAACGGGTGCACCGGCGTGCCGTTCTCGTCCTCCGTGTACGGGCTGTCGGTGTTCAGGTCGTTGACGTGCTTTTCGTAGCCGTCGCCGGCGTCGAACTCCCCCCTGGGGAACACCATGCGCGGGTACTTCTGCACGGCGGCGGCCTCGCCCTCGGCCTCGAAGACCACGGGGTCGCCCTCCGGGCCCGTGCCGCCCTGCCGCACGTCCTTGGGGTGTATCTCCTCCTTCATGAAGCGCCTCGTGAACGAGAACACCGGCGTGGCCTTCAGCTTCAGTCCCACGCGCGTCCACCGCTCCCGCCACAGCGCCACGCCGAAGCGCACGTCGCCCATCAGCGGCACCTGGCTCGCCTTCGCCCCCTCGACCATCTCGTCGAAGGTCTTCTGCCCGGACTCGAACGTCACGTCGACGTTGCCGTCGTCGCCGACGTCCGCCTCGTCGCCGAGGGTGAGGTAGCCCAGGTACAGCGGCAGGTCGTCGGCCCACAGGCGGGCGCGGCGGCGGTGCAGCTGCTCGTGCAGCCGCGAGCCGTGGACGTCTCCGGCGGTGCCGAGGACGGCGGCGTTGGCCCGGACGTTCAGCGCGAACGAGTGCGTCCACACGTCGCCCCTGGCGAAGACGTCGCTGGTGACGGTGACGGTGACGCTCGCGTCGTCCGGCAGCGCGGCGAAGCGGCTGCCGGTACCCTCCAGGTCGAATATCTCAAGTGCGAGGTGCTCCATGTCCCTATGTTCTCTGTGGGCAAGATACGGCGCGCGGGCCGCGGGGTCAAGGGCAGCGCCCTTGACGCGCGCCCGCTGCCCTTGACTCCGCCGCCCGCCGGCGGTATATTCCGCAAAAAGGACAGTACATGCCACGCACCTCGCCAGTACACTACCTGCAGCCGTCGGCCGTCAGCATCGTGCCGAACTGCAACCGCTCGGCCGACGACGTCGCCGTCGCCGTCGCGCGCGGGACGAAGATAAAGGTGTGGTCGCCCGGCGCCGGCATCGACATGGCCGGGGACACCTACCAGGAGTGGGAGCTCCGCGGCCGCAACCGCCGGCTGGCCGACGGCACGAGGCCGTACACGATCTACGCCCGCATCGGGAAGCCCCGCGGGGGCGGCGGGTCGTCGTTCACGTCGCCGGGCACGGTCCGGGATCCCGGCTACATCGTCTTCGCCCCGAAGAACGGCAGCGAGGGCGAGGGGTGGCGCGACAAGTACCCGTACGTCGCCCCGGCGGGGCTCGTCACGCCCGACGGCGCCGCGGACCCCGGCGACTACTGGTACGTCCGCATGGGCTACGTCACCCTCCCCGAGGAGGGGGCGGGCGGGGAGCGGCTCCGCACCGTCGTCTTCGACACGGGGATCCTGGGCACCGACCGCTTCAACACCGAGTGGGCACAGAACCCCGACCGCCTCAGGATCCCGTCGCGCGTGGAGAAGGTGGACCGCGGCGAGTGGGCCGCCACGAGGCCCGCCGTGCCGCAGCCCGCCGTGACGTACAACGGCCCGTCCGGCACGTACGCGCCCGACGGCACGCTCTCCGACGCGGCCCTCGCGGAGGAGGTCGCCGTGGGGAACCTCACCGAGCGCGACGCGGCGGCGGCCAGGGTCCTCAGGACGTGGGGCGGCGCGTACGTCCGCGGCGCGGAGATCCACGAGCCCTACCACCTCGAGGCGATGACGCGCGCGGGATGGGTGGCCCAGCGCCTCTCCGAGGCATGGGCGGGGTACACGGACCTGGAGCTCTACGAGACGCTCCTGCAGTGGAACTTCACCCTCGAGACCAGCCGCGCCTGGAAGGGCGGCATCCTCTGGGAGTGCCTCGCCGACTGCACGCAGCAGGAGCCCGCCGTCGGCTGCACGGACTGGACGCCCGTCACCGCCGCCGCCGCGGACTACAGGATGGCGTTCTGCGACGCCACGGGGTACCCCTACACCGAGGTCATCCCCTGCCGCCCGGGCTACGTCAGCCTGTTCGTCTCGCCGAGGGTCACCTTCGGCGACGAGGACATCACGCAGCAGGCCGACTCCTGGCAGTGGCACAAGTACGTCAACGCCTCCGAGGACACGGCGTGGTCGGCGACGCACACCTCGCGCGAGGTGATGATCACGGACGCGGACTTCCCCACGGCGTGGGGGCGCCAGACGGAGGTGGTGTTCGAGTGCGTGGCGACGTACGGCGCGCTCGACGTGGAGATAGCCAAGAAGGTAGGATTCAGATAAACGGACGATGAAGAGGATCAACACATCACAGATGAGCGTCAGCTCGGACATTGCCCCCCTCGACGAGGTGTTCCTCATCGAGAGCGTCGGCGGCAGGCTCATGGAGCAGTGGTACTACGTCACCGAGGACGTGTGGTACCCCGACCGCAAGATGTCGAGCGTGCCGCTGCAGCTCCGCCCGTCGCTCCAGCTCACGAACCCCGACACGCGGCAGCGCTACGTCGTAGACATGTCCGCCGCCACGACGACGGTGCGGTGGTACTACAGGGAGGGCAGCGGCGCCGAGACGCTGGTCACGAACACCGTGGAGAGCCTGTCGGCGGACTACACCGTCAAGGCCAACGGCGACCTCGTGGTGAGGAAGAACGTCGCCTACAGCAGCCCCGTCACGCTGCGCTGCCAGGTCGCCTACGCCGAGCCGCGCACCGGCGGCGCGGAGAGCACGGGGAAGAGCGTCGTGCTCCGCACGAACCAGGACGCCAAGACGATGTACTCCGTGCACCTGACGGCCATGGACGGCGCGTCGTTCTCGCCGCTGGCCGGCGACGGCCACCTGAAGCGGTTCATGGCGGCGGCGTTCCTCGGCGACGTCGACGTGACGGACGAGGTGTACATGTTCCACTGGTTCCTGGACGACGGCACCGGGGAGCAGGCCGCCGACGGCATGCCCGGCTTCGAGGGCTACTCCGACGAGGCCGGCGAGAGCCGCCGCCGCTACCTGACGCTCGACATGGACTACATACAGTCGGCGCAGCTGACCCTCCGCGTGAGGGCCCGCAGCACCGACGCGGACCTGAAGCCGTGCAGCGACGGCGCCGCGCTGGCGTGGCGCGTGCCGAAGCTCATCAGCGGCACCTACTCCCCCGAAGGCAACACCGTGCGCCAGGACGCCTCGGGCATGATGACGTTCCGCCAGAGCATACGCACCAGCGGCGGCGAGATCCCCGAGGACATCCTCAGGAAGTACGTCGCCGTGGAGTGGACGATGCGCGACGGCAGCGGCCGCGAGACCGCCGTCGGCACGGGCCCGGAGGTCCGCATCCCGGCGCAGGCGCTGCGCAACGAGCCCGCGGCGCCGTCGGTGGTGACGGAGGACCTGCAGGTGGTCCACGCCACGGGCGGCGAGACGAGGATGGTCACCGTCGCCGTCTCCGGCGAGACGCGCGCCGTCGTCCACACCGTCACGACGGAGGACAGCGGCATGAAGGCCTCCAGCGTCAGGGCGGACGTGTACCTCAGGAACGAGTGCTGCCTCGTCACGCAGGGCGGCGCGCAGGTGACGCAGGGCGGGAAGGACGTGATAACGATGGCATGACACAACATAACAAAAGGAAAGGGAAAGCGATATGGAAGGGAACGCAGTATACCTCGTGACGGAGGAGGTGGCCAGGAGGGCCGGCGTCCAGGACACGGCCTACGTGACCGCCGACGGGCGGTACGTCATCGACCTCGCCGACTTCAAGCGGCTGAGGATGACGGCGGAGGAGTACATCACCGGCGTCGCCGGCGTGGAGAGGATCACGGCCGAGGAGTCCAGGGTCCTCGTCATGGAGAACGGCTACCGCCGCGCCGCCGACACGGCGGCGGAGGACGGAGCCGGCAGTACGGAGACGGACACTAACCAGGGGGAGGAGTAGCGCATGGGAACGATATCAAGCCAGTTCTGCATCACGAGCATCGTGGACGGCATGACCATCCACGGGTCGCTCTGGAGCGACAAGTCCCTCACGCAGTACATGGACGCCGAGGGCGCGGCCGTCCCGAAGTGGGACACGAACACCGGCCCCACGATATGGCTCACGGTGCTGAAGGGCATCCAGGAGGTGTCGCCGATAGACTACACGTGGTACTACAACGGCCAGGAGATCACCGACGACCCGGCCTGGGCGGCGATGTTCGTCAGGCGCGAGCAGGCCGGCGAGCACGGCGTCGTCGTGCCGACGCTGAAGATCATCAGGGACCTCGCCACGCCGGGCAACCGCGACCTCGACGTGATCACCCTCAAGGGGCGCATCGAGTCCAACGGCACGCCCGTGGAGTTCTCCGCGAGCATCGAGGTGAGGATCTGCGCCCTGTCGGGCTCCGGCTACGGCGCGGTGTTCCACTTCCCCGACGGCGGCGCCATCAACGACGCCGGCGAGCACATCCGCATCGTCGCCGGCCTGGTGAAGGACATCAGCGAGCTCACCGCCGACTTCCCCGGCCAGGCCGGGCAGTACACCGTGGAGTGGTACGTCAACTACGACGAGCAGGTGACGCAGTCCTCGCAGCAGGCCGCCGCCTCCTACTACGGCAAGTCGAAGGCCTCCCCGGGCGACGCCTCGTGGAAGCCGTGCCTGTGGCTCTACGAGGGCGACGTGACGGACAAGACCGTCGTGCGCTGCGTCTTCAAGGACCTCGAGGGAAACGTCCTCTACTGGGACACGGTGGAGGTCGACGACGAGCAGGACCCCGACCAGCTCTACATCATGTACGACACGGACACCGTCGACGACGGCAGCCCGGTGTCGCTGCACAGGGGCCAGACGGTGAACCTGAAGTTCTGGGTGGCCACCGGCGACGACCACAAGAACCTCGTCAAGAACGGCCGCTACACGACGTACAAGGCCATGCTCCTGAAGGCCGACGGCAGCGCCCTGACGCAGGGCACCGGCGGCTGGGTGACGCTGCGCGAGGAGGGCGACACCATCGTCGTCAAGGCCGGCGTCGCCACCGGGTCGGTGACGATGAAGCGGCAGACCGTCACCGTCGAGGACGCGGCGCTCTCCGGCGGCACGTGCACCGTCGGCTACGAGGCCGTGACGGGCTGCGGCGGCACGATAACGGGGCTCATAAAGGCAGAGTAGCGCATGGAGAAGGTGATAACGAACAAGTTCTGCGTGACGTCCGTCTACGACGGCGAGGACGGCAGGGACGCCGCCGCGCTGGAGATATCCCCCAACCCGATCGTCTTCAACGGCGACAGCAACGGCGCCGTCAGCCGCGGCGGCACCGCGACGCCCGTCACCGTGCAGATGCGCGTCGGCGGCGGCAGCCCCGTGCAGCTCCGCGACATCGTGGCGGTGACCACGCCGCCGGGCGTGGAGTTCAGGACGTACTCCTCCGGCAGCTCGCAGGGCGGCGCGGCCCCGTCAAACCTCGGCACGCTCCGCTACCGCGTCGGGCTGATCAGCGACCCCCACTACAACGCCGAGGGCGACGACACGGAGTTCGCCGGCGACATCGAGAACGCCATGGACTACTTCGACTCGCTCGCGTCGATGGCCTTCTCGTGCTGCTGCGGCGACGTCTGCGACACGATGAACGAGGACCTCGTGATGTTCACGAGGCTCTGGGCGAACAAGGCGAAGTGCCTGAACGGCGCCGGCTGGCCGTCCGGCGGGAAGACGGGCTTCCAGCTGATCAGGCCGCAGGGCGGAATCATGCCGAAGCCGAGCATGAGGCTGATGACGTGCCTCGGGAACCACGACGTGAGGCAGGTGTTCGGCCAGACGTCGAACGGCTACAACGACCCCAGGACGGGAAACAAGTGGAACGGCGTGGCGCGCCTGAAGTACCTTCCGGACAGCACGCAGCCGACGTGGGTGACCACGTGGGAGGACGAGGGGCAGCGGCCGGGGCTCACCGCCTCGGACCAGTGGACCAACGAGTACAACAACCCGACGAACCGCGACTACTCCGTGGAGAACCTCAAGGAGTACATCGGCGAGGGCAACGCCGGCGAAAGCGACATCTACTTCCTCGGGTACGACGATATATGGAACCCGGGCGCGGGATGGGGCATCTACAACAGCGTGACCGCCGCGTCGGGAGGCTGGAGCATAAGGAGCATGCGCTCGAAGATGAACTTCTACCACGTGAAGGGCAGCGACCTGTTCGTGTTCATATCCGCGGACTACGGCACGGACCCGAACGTCGACCAGTGCTGGAGGTTCGACCACGCGATAAACCTGCTCGACATGAACGACGCCTACGCGCAGCAGGTGGAGAGCTACGTCATCCAGCAGGAGAACGCGCTCGGCGACCCGAACAAGTACAGCCGCGCCGCCGAGTACGGCTTCAACTACCAGATATACGACTGCCGCGCGCTCCTGTTCCTGAAGAAGGTGCTGGAGGACAACTACGCGTCGAAGCGGATATTCGTCTTCTCGCACCACTACTTCCCGCACAAGGCGGGCAACGGCAAGAGCAACGCGCACGTGGACGGCGGTACGGGGTACTACTGCTCGAAGGACCACGTCCGCCCGTTCCAGTCGCCCATGGACTACGGCTCGCAGTGCGGCAGCTACGACCTCTGCGGCGTGCAGTTCCACTTCCTGAACGTCCTGAACAGGCTCTACCCGAAGGCCGTGTGGTTCACCGGCCACTCCCACTTCATCTGGCAGGACAAGGACAGCGACCCGTTCATGAACTTCTGCGACGGCGACTTCGACTACAAGAAGCCGACGGCTAACGACAGCGCCACGAACTACAACGGCTCCTCCGGCGTGCCGGCGTTCTACACCAGGACGTCCGACGACCGGGTGGCGAAGACCGCGTGGAACGTGCACCTGCCGAGCCTTTCGAGACCGAAGACGCTCTCCACGGGCCAGGAGATGAGGAAGGGGAACTGGAGCCAGGGCGCGGTCATGGAGGTGTACGACGACTACGTGAAGATCATAGGCCTGTCGTTCAAGGACGACGGCAGCGGCGGCGGCTACTACGGCCACACGGACGGCAGCGGGAAGTTCGTCCCCGAGCCGAGGGAGATAACGAACCTGATCGTCAGGAAGAGCGACGGCAAGGGCTGGGTGGACGGCTACGAGCAGGAGTCGGCGTCGTCCTACACGGACACGCCGCTCGTCATCAGCGGCGACACGGCCGCCGGCACCATCACCGCCGAGGGCGCGAGGGACGCCGTCGAGGGGCTGCTGACGGTCACGCTGCGGGACGTCAGCGGCAACGAGGCCAGCGGCTCCGCCACCGTCACCGTCCATGCCGACACGGGCGGCCAGGCAGGACCGCCGGGCGCCGAGTACAAGGTGCTCAGCGAGAAGACCTTCTACTGCCGGACGGCATCGTCGTCCGCGCCCGCGCAGCCGACGACGAAGTCGCCGGGCAGCGGGTTCGTCGACGGCTCCGGCAACAGCTGGTCCGTGACGCCGCCGATACCGTACGTGTCGGAGCCCTTCGTCTGGAAGTGCACCTTCACCACCTTCCAGCTGACGGCGGTGGACTTCAGGTGGGGCGACGTGGAGCCCTTCGAGACCTACCAGCCGCAGACGCGCATCCTCACCTACGTGGAGTGGGAAGCGTTCTTCGCCCCCGGCGCGGACAACAGGATATACAGGGGAGACCCCGGCGAGCCGTACAAGGACCTGTACCTCGACACGCACCAGGAGGCGTTCTACGAGTGCATCAAGTCAGGCAACGCGACGCCGTACATCGCCCCCGGCGGCACCGGCAGCTGGGAGGAGTACTGGAAGGCCGGCACGTACTTCGCCTCCGTCGGCGTGGGCCTGCTGGCCGTCGTCAAGGCGCACGTGAAGGAGCTCGTCGTGGGCATGCTCCAGACGGAGATGAGCCAGGACGGCATCTGCATCTCCATCTCCGGCGGCCTCATGCGCGCCACCTACGCCGCGTCGAACCAGTACGCGGAGTTCGGCGTCAGGGAGACGGCCGACGGCACGAAGATCCTCTGCCTGAACTTCTACAAGGACGGCGACCTGCTGCTGGCGCTCGGACCCGACGACATCTACAGCCACATGACGGTGAGGGAGTCGGCGTACGAGGCGGTGTCAGCGAAGCGGAGCGCCTCGAGCAACACCGGCGGCACGAAGCTCAACCCGGCAACGACGGGCGACACGATATACCGGTTCACCGAGGGCATCCAGTCCGTCGGCGGCGTGAAGAAGTACGCCGTGTCGCAGTCCACGAAGCCCTCCGTCTTCGACGCGAAGTACCTGGCGCAGCAGTACTCCGACGCCACCCTCCGGGGCTCCTCGTCGACGCTCCAGAACAGGAAGGCGCAGGACGGCTGGTACCTCTACGAGGCGTCCGGCGGCACCGCCAGGGAGATGCACGTCGTGGACGGCGTGGTGACGGAGCGGAACTACATCAAGTACAACACCAGGACGTACGTGATCAACGAATGGGGCCCGGAGATGGACTACGACAGGGAGGCATGACACATCTTTTAATTAACATAGAAACAGCACGATTATGGAAGAGACAACGAAACTGAGCAGGCTGACCGTCGACATGGGAGGCCGCATGTACGAGCTCGACGGGGGCGGCGGCGGATCGCAGCCGGGACCTAACACCGTCGGGACGGAGGAACTGAAGGACGGCGCCGTGGAGATGCAGGACCTCCACGACGACGTGAGGGGCACGATGCTCACCGGCGACGACCGCGTGTCGCAGGGTGACCTTGACAGGTTCGAGGTATGACGCTATATTGAGGACATGGACATGCAGACGACAGTGACAAGACCCGCGCCGAAGGCCCCGGCCCCCCGCGGGAGGAAGAAGACCCACGCCAGGCCCGCCGTGCCCCCCGTGGCAAGGCAGGCGGAGAGAGTGACCGCGCAGATGTACGAGTCCCTGAAGGCCCCCGGCGCCCCGAAGGCGTCGCCCATGGGGTACATCATGGGGGCGTCGATGGTGCTGAAGCTGCTCATAGACCAGGCCGTGCAGCAGGGCGAGGACCGCGCCGCGCTGAAGGCGCAGGCGATGGCGTTCATCGAGTCGATGTGACACATTCATAGTTTTCGGGGGTGAGAGTCCCCCATAAGTTTCACTAACACAATTTCTAAAGTTATGACTAAAGAGAAGTACATGGCGCTTGCCGACTTCCAGAGCCTCTGGACGAACTCGATCAAGCCGTACATCGTGGCCGGCTTCATCGCGATGCTGGCAAGTGACGCAGCCAACGCCAAGAACCTCGTGCTGGCCGACGGCACGAACATCGCACAGTCGACGTTCATCGCCGCCACCGAGAAGGGCGCCAACAGCGGCGTGGCAACCCTCGACGCGACGGGCAAGGTGCCCAGCTCGCAGCTGCCCAGCTTCGTCGACGACGTGCTGGAGGGCTACCTGAACGCCACCGACGGCAAGTTCTACGAGGAGGACACCTACCAGACGGAGATCCCCGCAGAGGGAGGCAAGATCTATATCGACCTCTCCAACGGCAAGACCTACCGCTGGGGCGGCTCCACCTACGCAGAGATCTCAGCAGGCCTGGCACTGGGCGAGACCCAGGGAACCGCCTACGAGGGCTCCAAGGGTAAGGCCAACGCCGACGACATCGCCCTCCTGAAGACCGACAAGGCCAACAAGAGCGAGATGGCCATCGAGGCCGTCAGCGGCGACTCCACCAAGAAGACCATCACGCTGAAGGACGGCCTGTCCCAGGACGTGATCGTCGCCCACCAGGACATCAGCGGCAAGCAGGACGAGATCGACGCATCGGGCATCCTGAAGGGTGACGGCTCGGGCGGCGTGACGGCTGCCGTCGCCGGCACCGACTACCAGGCACCGCTGGTGGCAGGCACGGACTACCAGACCCCGCTCGTTGCAGGCACCGACTACGTGGTGCCCGTCTCCGGCAAGGGCCTGTCCACCGAGGACTACACCACGGCCGAGAAGACCAAGCTCTCCGGCATCGCCGCCGCCGCGCAGGTCAACGTCATCGAGACCGTGAAGGTCAACGGCACCGCCCTGACCCCCGACGCCAACAAGGCCGTCGACGTGACGTTCGAGATCCCCGAGCGCGTCAGCTCGGCAGACCTGGCCACCTTCGTGGTATAGGCGCACGACAACCGCGGGAGGGGATGTCTTTTGACAGGAGACGCTACCCGTCCCCTCCCGTCTTTCCCTAACTCATAACGGAAGAAGACTATGACGAAAGCAAGATACATGGCGCTGGCGGACTTCCAGTCCCTCTGGGACGGCGCCATCAAGCCGTGGATACGGAGCCTCGGCCTGGACGTGACGGACATCGCGTCCCTCGCCGCGGACTACGTGTTCAGCCCCGGCGAGACGGTGGCCCTCAACGGGTCGCTGTACCGCTGCACGAGCGCGACGCAGGCCACGCCGCTGACGCTGGCCACCCAGGGCGGCAGCCTCGTGTACGTGGAGCTGAACGGCCAGCGCGCCTACGCCGTCACCGGCACGACGCTCAACGCGGGGTGGCAGAAGGTGACGGACGTCGACGACAAGTTCTGGGCCGAGCAGCGCCTGGCCACGAAGGCCGCCAGGGCGACGACGCTCTCCGGCTACGGCATCGGCGACGCCTACACGAAGGCGCAGGTCGACGCCCTGACGAGGCACACCCGCCTGACCGACTTCGACCTGGCCACGCTGAGGAAGGCCGTCGCGGACCAGAACCTCGAGAAGTACGGGCTGAAGGTCGGCGACCAGAAGACCATCAACGGCAACGTCTACATCATCGCGGGCCTGAACCCGATGAAGGGCAGCACCCTGCAGACGTACCCGTGCACGGCGGACCACGTCGGCCTGATCGTCGTCCCCGACGCCGCCGCCCTGGCGTGGAACGCCAGCGGCAACACCTACACGGGCGCGGGCGGCAGGGGCGCAGGCTACGCGAACAGCGACCTGCACTACTATCTGAAGAACACGGTACTCCCGCTGGTGAAGGCCGACCTCGGCGAGGACAGGATCCTCTCCCACGGGAAGCTGCTGACCAACGCCGTGAACCAGAGCGGCTACAACCGCCTCGGCGGGAACACGGGCTGCGCCTCCGGGCACGCCTGGGAGTTCAGCTACATCGCCGCCCTCTCGGAGGCGCAGGTCTGCGGCGGGACGGTATGGAGCTCCTCCGGCTACGACACCGGCGAGGCGTCCCAGCAGCTGGAGGTCTTCAGGAAATACAAGTACACGGAGCTCTTCGGCGTCAGCGGCGTCTGGCTCAGGGACGTCGTCTCGGCCACCGAGGCCGCCTTCCTCTGCGAGTACGGCCAGCCGTCCATGCGCGCGGCGACGTACCAGTACAAGGCCGCCGCGCTCGTCCTGTTCCACTGATAAAACGACAGAGATATGGAAGCAATACAGATCATAAGAGACACCGCGCCGTTCCCCGAGACGGAGCGCGTCAGCGAGGCGCAGGTGAACTTCTACTTCGACCGGTCGGAGCGCCCCTACGGCGACGGCACGCAGTACATGGCCGTCGTGGCGGAGGTTGAGCTCCCCGCCGAGGAAGGCAGGGAGGACGACGTCAACGAGGTGAAGGCCCTCGCGCTGCCCGCCGTGAAGGAATACCGCATCGGCCAGATCGGCGAGTACGACAGGAGCAGCAACGTGAACTCCTTCAGCCTCGGAGCCGTCAGCATGTGGCTCACCGTCGACGAGAGACAGCGGCTGGCCACGCAGATCAGCGCCAACGAGGCCATAGGCAGGGAGAGCATGAGCAAGTGGTTCGGAGGACATGAGTTCTCCTTCCCCGTCGCGGCATGGAGGCAGATGCTCGTGGCCCTGGAGGTATACGCCGGCGACGCGCTGAACGTCACCGAGAGCCACAAGGCCGCCGTGAACGCCTTGGAAGATACGGACGAGGTCCTCGCCTACGACTTCACGGCCGGCTATCCCGAGAAGCTGGCGTTCCCCTACCCCGGCCCGGAGCCTGAGACCGAAGAGGAACCCGGGGAGCAGGAGGAGGAGCCCGTAGAGGAGCCCGCCGTGGAACCGGGTAACGAACCTAAAGGAGAAGAGTCATGAAGAAGAAGCTCATAACAGTCCTTACCGTCGCAGGCGCCCTGTTCAGGGCGAACAAGGGAGCGATGAGTGAGTTCACCATCCTCCTGCTCGTGACGCTCATTTCCGGACTCCTGTCCGGCAGCGCCCTCTGCGGCGCATGTACGGGAACCGTCGCGAACGCGGGGCTCGGGAAGGTGCTCGACCTCCTCCGCCTCTCGTTCTCGTCCACGCCCCGCCCGGCAGTCCTCGGCATCGCCGTGGGCACGCTGCTGGCGCTGGCGATACTTTAGCCAACACAAAAAACGATTATTAACAACTTAACTTTTTCAGATTATGAACACAATTTCTTTTCTAAACGCAATGAAGGAGGTATTCTCCACTCTCGGTGCGAAAACTTCTGACAGCAACTATGGTGTTGCACTTCTTGACAAGACCTCAGGCGAGCCCAAGGGCCTGATGGGAATGTCCGACCTCGCCTCAGTTCTGGGCGGTGCTATAACAAGATTTGTAGATGCAAATACCATACTTTCAAACATTACAGATGATGCTAATGTTTGTTGGGGACGCGGAGTAGATACGCCATCTGATGCTCCCTTTTATGCCGCTGGTGTATGTATGGTGAAAAAAACACAATATGGGTGCATTCAAGTGGCATTTAAATCTGCAGGTGAATTTGACGGGTTTTATATTAATCAACGTTGGATGACTACCTGGTCTGGCTGGAAAAAGAGTATTGTGACCAATGTATAAAATGTTCTGGGCGGCGTGAGATACAATGGAGTTTCACTTTCAGATTTTAATAACGCAAAACAACAAGGAGCTTATAAGATTGACACAGGAACCGCCAACTTTCCCACAGGTGCGTACCAATACGGATGTTTAGTAGTTTTTAATGCAAATCCTTTCTTGGTACAAATTTATTTTCCTGATACGAATAGATTTGTTTTCGTTAGGACACTTTATAATGGCATTGAATTCAGAACTTGGAAAATGATATCAATGGAGGAACTTACATAAAGAGGAGGGAACTACCCCTCCTCTTATTATGCAAACGTAATATGTTTCCATTCTCCCCATACACCATTTTCGACATTCTGGGCGTGCCTTATAATACAACAGACTCCGATACCTGGCTTGATACAGGTAAAGCTATACGTATTGCAACAAATTGCGGCAGACTCTGCGCTATGGTAATAACAAGATACTCTTGCTATGTGATGTTAGTAAGCGTATATGCAGGAACTATTAATACAGGTCAGTCTTTGAAGGCAAAACTCTCTGGAAGCGATCTTGGTTTTTATTATGTAACAAATGGCAGCAAATGTGATCTGTATATTACATCTTCTACGTCTACTGACTGCGTAGTAGTTCCTTTCTGGAACACACCACAAGGCACATTTGAGTTAACACCAGTTAACGCTTTGCCGTCAGGTGCTGTAGCATTCTAAAGAAAAAGGGAGGCTAATACCTCCCTTTATTATGTTTGTGTACTAATCCATACGACATTCGCTCTATTTGTGTCTGACTTTGTAATTGTAATAGATGATGTTGTACATGTTACACCTGTAACACCTGATGCTTCTATTATTTGGGTTACATTTGTTGATCTTGAAAGAGAGTAAATACCAGGTTGGGAGGTCGAAGAACCTCCAACAGACACAATCAAGAATCCTGAAGCAGTTGATCTCTCTATTGTGATTTCTGAACTTCCAGCAGGAATTTCATGCCTTTGATAAGAAAAACCACATACGCCCAGTAGTAAAGGGAGGCTAATAACCTCCCTTTGTTATAATTCCTTCCATGATGACCACGAAACACTGCCTGGATTTCCCAAACCGTACCTTCCATAAGGAGTGCTGCTTGATCTGTCAATGACAATCTGATACCTATCGTAAGTAGTGTGTATATAAACAAGCAAAAAACGAGTTGAGGTTGATATTGAAGAAGGAAGATTGGCAGGAGCAGACGATGGTGCGCACATACTCCAATACAATCCTGTTCCTGTTCCTGCTTCAAAATTTAAATCAGTTAGATTACCAAAATCGCTGCTCTTAATTTTGGTAAAGAATGCGCCCAGAAGGCTTGCGAGGTCACTTGCTGTGGAGCAATTAAAGCTGTTACAGTTACCCCAATCAGACCAGCTTGTACCACTAAAGGTTCTTTGGATAGACCGAGCTAAGGTCGGCTGATAGACGGTCTGCACATATCTACCTCCTGATACACCAACTACATCAATTGTCCCCGTATGTCCTCCGGGGAGCAAGTCTGATGAGCAAGTGTATCTTCCTGGTGTCTTCAAATCATCAATCGAATTTCCGCTGTATGTGGTTACTGCTCCGCCCAGAACCAACTTTTATAGCGGTTCTGGGCGTACCAACCAAGTTTGCAAAAGGCGCACTACAAGTATCTGCAGACAATATTAACGAAGACGGGGCATGGTTTGTGTATGGCACCAGTGGGTTGAACACGCCTACAAACTACGGAATCCTCGTGTGTCGGAAGTCCGCGACCGCAAATTATGGATATACCGGGGTACAGGTATTTTATCCTACGACAGGACAACTTTCTCACAGGATACAGACGTCAGGTAGCGAATGGGGCAGTTGGCAAAACGGGTAAGATAATAAAGGGTGGTACTTAATCCGTCCTCTGTTGCCTAAACAGCGATGCCTTCAAATTTTGTCCAACTCCCCCATGAAGATTGTGTCCTAACCCTACAATGAATGTACTGTACGACACCACAATGGAACACCACCTGGAGTCTGTTATAATAAGAGGTGCCAAGTTGTAGCGTGACAATTAATGCGTATGCGTCTGGACCGCCATGAGCATTGCCCGTAGTTAATGTCATGGTGTTGCCTTCAAGATCATCCAGGGAGGTGTTTTCTTCCATGCTAACGGGTCTCAGGCCGCCCAGAACCGCTATAAAAGTTGGTTCTGGGCGCACAAGCCACCAAGCCAGTCAATATCGATACGATTAGAGAGGGTGTTTCCTTCTTGGTTATCTCCCGGCCGTTTTTGAGTGGGTATGAAGGAACTTTTCCTTCTGACATGCAGGCTGGAGGCTATGCGTCTTCTGTGTTCTTGATCAGCGCTGTTTTTATTCAAAACTCCAACGATAAAATTGGCGTACAACTGTTGTATAACTGGAATGACGATACTCCAACAGTGCTGAAAAGCTGGTATAGGATATGGGGGTACAATAGTAGGACGTGGAAATCATGGAATAGCATTTAAGGAGGCGGGCTCTGACCCGCCCCTCTTAACTGTATGGCGTCACGCTTAATTGAGTTGCGCCACTTGGCAACGACGCAGGGCTAAAGGCTTTTGCACCAATAGCAATTAACGACACGCTCATGCCCGTTACAGACTTTATGTATACCGATTTTCCGTCCATGTATATTTCAATATAACGGTTTACGCCAGATTCAACTACGCCATTTTTCCCCTTGGCTGATACCGTTCCGCCATTCCCGTATATCGTAAAGTCTATCGTGCCGCGGCTGTCTTTATAGTCTGAGCCGATTATCCTGATACATTCGTACAGGTCACATGTTCCAAGATAGTATACCGCATTGTTGCTTAGTCCGTATGCGTTATAAACCCTGCTATTTACGCCCAGAATGATATAGTGAAGACATTCTGGGCGGTATTGACGATATATACAAAGGGTCTTTTGCTGTAAACGACACGGTTTCCATAGCACTAAGAGAAGGCTGTGGGGTATTCTGTTATCGGTTTAAAGGACAGAGCTCCGGCATAATCGCTGTTAGAGGCACGGATATCAAATATTTCACATATACCGATTATGAGGAAGCTCCTTTAGGGGCAAGACTGAGAGCTGGATCAGATGGTAGCACATTGACCATCACATGTACTCAAGCATGGAATAATCCGTTCCATCTAAAGAGACTGATTTGAATTTCTGGGCGATACAGGTCCGGCGATAACGACAGGATCGTGTAACGATATAGTCAAAGCTGGAGTCTACAGACTTCAACCAACTGTTAGCGACACCCCTTTCGCTTATACTACGTTGTTCGTATTAACGCGCTTGGGTGGTGCTGTCCATCAAATCGGCCTTGATGCTGACAATAGTTATGTGGCATACAGGGTCGGTGAAAATAATGTGTGGAAAAACTGGTCACGCTGCGACAACTTCGGCTGAGCACGCTTGCCGAGATGAAGGCGGCACTGGCTAATGTATAGTGAGGTGGGAGCAACAAACTCCCACCCATATTACTCTATCGGAATATAGTAAACGGTAACCGTCGTTCCTGAATCAGCATTATTGATAGTCCATGTTCCCTGATTGTTTGTCGAAGGCGTCAAGTCTCCCACAATCTTTTCGTTTACATGGAATGTTACATTGCCAGAGCCGAGTCCTGTTGTTATGACAAAATAAACGCCACACTTCTTGAAGTCACTTTGAAACGCCACAATAAATCCGTGTGCGGTACTGTTTTTGAAAGCGGTGGCACCTATTCCTTTATTTATAACCTTCAGTCTATTATCTACGCCCAGTTGTGATTTCTGGGCGTATCAAGAATAACTCCGTCAGATTTAAACACTGAGAGTTTCTTCGGAGTATTTAAAACCGACGGACAAACACAGAACAATCCCGCTGATGGATCTGCAATGGTGGGCGTACAATTTAGGGGAGAGCCTCTTAGTACCGTCCAAATGCTTTTCCGTAGTGCCTATGGTGAAATATACTATAGGTCTGGTGTCCCTAACGGCCAATGGTATAAGTTTGTAGGAACGCCTGTTCAGGTATAATACAATCGGGAGGCGACAGGTCTCCCGATTGTTCTACGCATTAGCCAGTGCTGTCTTCAATTCAGCAAGTGTGCTGCAACCGAAGTTATCTACCCGTACCCAAACTGACCAGGTTCCGTCGTGTTTTGTTCGATGGTATATTTGACCATTTCCTCTGTAATAAGCAGTTTGTGAAACCTCATCAGATGACGATTCGTCACTGGAATTTAATGATTTGACGGTTAAAATACAAAGAGATGGTTCTGGTATGTTTTGTGAATAACCTGATAATGTATAAGTTCCCGCTATCGTTAATGTATTAGCATCTAAAACTGATGTAGATACATTTCTTACGCCATCTGCGCCCAGAAGTTCAGTTGTGTGTAATCTTCTGGGCGGCGTGCCGTCAATGCACACTGCGGATTCTTCTATTGATGCGAACACCTTAGCTGTGCCCGGGTTTTATCAATCCACTGTTTTTACTAATACACCTATTGCCGTTGGCATTTTGCTTATGCCGTACTATGCAAACGGTTGGTGGAGGTTCCAGTTGTTTATAGACCGCTCCGAAGGCCACATGTGGTTTAGGTGTGGCACTTCCAGTTCTTTTGATGCGACCTGGAAACAGATAGTATAATATGGATAGGCAAAAACCTATCCATATTATACCGTCTTCCATGTTGCCGTTTCTCTGTGTCTCCAATATATTCCAGTGCTTTCCAGATCAAGAACGATGGTGATTATGCCGTTAGTAAGGAATTTGATTCTTCTTATGTAAACAGAGTTGCTGTCGGAGATGGTTTCAGGCAAACCTTCACACCTTACTGCATATTGGAAAACATAATCACCTAACGGCAAGTCGTCGAGTGCAAAACTTTTGTCGTTTGCCGTGATTTGTTTTACATAAGCTACGCCCAGGACAACACATGTAATATATGAAAGAGTAAAATGGTCAACATCTGTAAGCGCGTGGATAGCGTACCAACCACAAACGTAAGAAGGAAAATGTGGCGGAATTAGGCTAAAGAGGAGGGAGCGACTCCCTCCTCTTGTCATACCTCACCCCACGATCCCCATTCTGTTTCAGACCACCTGGAACGTTTCCACAGCTTTGAGTTCCCTTTTGAGAGACATATCTGGAACCTGACATATTCCGATCGAGCGACAGAAAGCAGAAGAACCTCATTATTGTTGTCTGGGAAATTTAATGATGCTGGTGTTGCGTCCCTTGCAATAACGTCATGTACACTAAGGCCGTCGTTTATATTGTTGAGATTCGTGTCCACCTCATATTGAATGCCTTTTATTGCAAGCAATGCGCCCAGAAGATTACACACAACTGAATTTCTGGGCGTTATTCGTTATACAACCTTAATTCCGGCTGGAAGTGATTGCAACGACTTCAAACAGAGTGGCTTATATAATACAGCGGCAAACCTTCAAAATGCGGCATATGCTGGAGGTCATATTCTTTTCGTTATGAGAGCAGGAGAATATGTCGCACAAATAGCCTTTGATCCAACTGAAGGTAAAGCAAAGCTGAGAACTATAATAGATCGGGCCGGTTCCACGTATACATGGGTAAACTGGCAAATTATTGTATAAATACAAGCGGGAGCTGCATGGCTCCCGCCTCTCTGGGCGGCATAAGGTTGTCCGATAGTGCAATTGCGAATTACGCAGACATGACAATGTCTGGCTTATATGTGAGAAATCCAAATACACCTCTCTCCGGCTCAGACATTAATATTGGGTGGGATGGTACATACCTTTTTATTGCCCATCTCAAATTTGGTACTATGGGCTGCTTAGATATTGCTACAGTATACAACCATACCAAATATTGGATTGGTTTTAGCAACGACTGGAGAGAATTATAAAAGGGAGGGTTTACCTCCCTTTAGATATTGGTCATTGTACATTTCTTCCAGGCAGACCAAGAAGCACTGCTGCCTCCTTTGTATCTATGTCCAATTATATTCTCAGCGTTGCACGAGAAGAAGACTTGACAGGACATGGAAGATCTTATCATTACGAATACGATGCCAGGGCAGCTAAACGGACTGTTAGAACTGTCTATTCTATAAGTTCCGGAGCCGACGGTGTTAAGAGTTTCTGCCGTCAGATCCGCAGAGCCTACATAAGCACCAACGCCCAGAAGTTCAGTTGTGTGTAATCTTCTGGGCGCGGTTGTCATAATTGGCACGTTTTCAGATGCAAGCGAATTGGAGAGTCACCCAGTATGTGCGGGACGGGCGTCTGGATCTGCTACAGGAGTCCCGGAGCAGAATAGTTTTTATCTAAGCATAAAGATAAATGGAGATTACATTTTTCAGATTGGTGTAGGCAAAGAGTCCAACTTTATATATGTGAGGACAAAGTTCTACGGAGGATGGAGGAACTGGTGGAAAGCTGCGACAACCAAAATTGAATGATAGCATTATAACCATTCATTGCACAATGAAAGAGACGGGTTGTTACCCCGTCTCTATTTGTTAAAGCAATGTATATGATACGTTGCCGTACCTTTGGATTTCAGACACCATAAGAGCGCCAAACGAGTTGCCTCCAACGGCAGTACACGTTACCTTCACATCTCCGTCGCTGTTGTCTGACGATGGTGTAAATTCTATATTGATATAATCCGTTTTCACAACAACCTGTCCATTGAGCAGCGAATCCCTGTGTGCAAGGTTGATAATTGCGCATGCTTGCAAATTAAAGAAATTCCTTGTCACGCAAAGAACGGCGTTTCCCTGCATGGGAAGATTTACATTAAATTCGATAACCACAGGATTGCTGGTACCGGAGCTTTTAAAGGCGTATACCACATATTGTGCGCCCAGAAAAGAGGTGGGTTAATCCCACCTCCTATTATGTTAAAGCAAGGTATTTCCACGATATCCAATTAGAATTGTTTCTTATCCTAAAATAGACTCTTGTCAAATCGGACATTATCCATATTTGCAAGGTGTTGTAATTTGCATTACCTGCGCCAGTAGCAAACGTCAGCAATATTCCCCATTGAGTAGGTAGATTGTGGCTTGAATAACTTGAATCATTGACAGAGTAAGCACATGTTGTGAGTACTGTGTTGGCATCTATGTTAGCGATATGACCTTTTGGTAGCACACCGCCCAGAATGTCATCGTGTTACCATTCTGGGCGCATTGGTAGAAAAACATATCATGATAGAAGATCCAGACAGTATAAACAACACAGGCATATATCCAGCAACGTTTACATATAAAACAGGAACAGCCAGGGGAATGCTTGTTGTGTTCGCAGATAGTACAGTTAGTAGTTTTCCGGCCCAACTCTTTATCGGCTATAACGAGTGTATGGTGAGAAGGGCATCTAACACACAAGCATCATCTTGGTTAGATTGGAAAGAACTTTAATAGGTGGGAGAAAACTCCCACCCATAATTATGAAATAGTCAGCTCTGGGCGTAGCAGACTTCCAAAATTTTTCAGGCAAAGACCTTCCGGATTATGATGCTAACGCACTGGTAACTGGTATTTATTCTACAGCTGCAAACAGAGATTCCAATATTCCAGTTAACGTTAACGGACTTCTCCTCTGCTTTAAGAGGTCAGCGGTGTATTTTCAGGTTTACATGATAATGGGTAGCTCCATTTTTTACAGGAATTATTTTAACGAATGGAACGCATGGAAAAAACTGGAGGGAACACCGGTTTGACAAATAGAGGTGGGCGCATACCCACCTCGTTTACTGATCCACCGTTCCTTCAATCTTTCTCCACGACTGCCATCCTGCTGTCGTTCTGCTACGGGTTAGCACAAATTCCCTATTATAGGGGGCGTAAAACAAAAAGAAATCGAACTTTAAGAGCATACCGTTAGTGTTGGAGTCAGAAGGCAATCCTTGCAGGCTTGACCCAAAATACAACCCGTCCGCAATTTCTGTTGGGTTTACGTTTGTTATTTCTCCTTTGTTCATTACGCCCAGAATGTCATCGTGTTACCATTCTGGGCGTTACATTTAGCACCATTCCTTCTACTTCAGATCCATTTCAAGGGTGGCAAAAGATGTGTATTCAGTTTAAAAACGCTAACGCCGTTACTCAGTTTGCCATTAAACTAACACGCACATCAGGTTTTTCCGTTGCTGTCAGATCAACAGATGACAATTCAGCAGCCGATATTAACAGCAAAACATGGGAAAACATTAAAAACTAAGGAGGTGGGTTTGTAGCCCACCTTAATTATGTGTTGTCTGTAGCCAAATATGTCCAAGGACCTGCCGAGGCTCTCAATGCAAACTTTTTCCCGGATGAAGCGTTGTATGCCATTTGTAAACAATACCCGTCCAGGTGGCTGTTAATCGTCAGGCATACGCCAAAGGTAAACGGGGCATTTGTGGTTTGGCTGGAAATAACACAGATACTATTTTGTTTGTTGTTGCCAAGTAAATTATCAAGATCGTACTGGCCCGTTAGTTTGGTTATACCGCCCAGGACTTACTTCGGTTTCCGCTTCCTGAAGATCTTCTTCGTGGCCTTCTCCGCGGCGTGGTCCCTGTCGAAGGTGTAGTGCGCCTCGGTGGTCCGCGTGCGGCTCTGGCCGAGGATGGACGTGATGTTCTGGATGGGCATGCCCATCAGCGAGAGGTTCGTGGCGCACGACTTGCGCGCGACGTGGAAGCTGACGGCCTTCCCGATGCCCGCCATCGCGGCGACCTCCTTGATGACCCTGTTGGCGGTGGAGTTGCACGGCACGCAGTGAGACAGCTCGCGGACGTCCGGGTAGCGGCAGAGGATGTCCATGCCCCTGCCCCAGAACAGCGACCTGATCGGCACGGCGACCTGCCGCTTCGTCTTGTGCATCGTCTTGCGCAGCACGCCGTTCCTGACGGTCGCCTCCTCGAGCGTGGAGAGGTCGCTCCACCGCAGGCCCGTGTAGCAGCCGAGGAGGAACAGGTCGCGCACCCTCGCCTGCCGCCCGGCGAGCTCCAGGCGCTCCATCCTCGCGATCTCCGCCAGGGAGAGGAACGCCACCTTCGGCCTCATGTTCCCTATCGTGATGAAGCGGAACGGGTCGCCGGGCATGGCGTCGCGCTTGCGGGCCTCCTCGCAGAGGGCGTGGAGCGCCTTCAGCCGCCCGATGGCGGTGTTCTCGGCCAGCCCCTTGCCGTCGATGAGGAAGGCCCTGTAGCGCTCGATCATGTCGTGCGAGAGCTCCTGCATCGTCGTGTGCGGGCGGAACTCCTCGAAGGACCTGGCCAGCGTGCGGTAGCTCTCCTTCGTCGACGCGCTGCGCCCCGCCGACGGGACGATGACCGCCTCGACCATCTCCGCGACGGTGGCGGACCTCGACACGCGGCTCAGGTAGGCCTCCTTCACGCGCCGCGGCGTCGGCGCCGCCCCGGCGGCCTCGAGCTCGTCCTCGTGCTCCATGAGGCGGCGGACGATGCGGGCGACCTTGCGGTTCAGGAGGTCGTAGTTCGGGTCCGTGGGCTGCACCTTCCCGTAGCGGAAGTCCTCCTGGCGGACCCTGACGTGGGTGTTCACCGTGGCCCGCTCCCCGGTGCCGGCCATGTAGATGCTGACGACGACGGCGCGCGTGCCGTCGGCCGCCACGTACCCGTTCCTGCTGAGGACGGGCCTGAAGGTGATGGTGGATATCATAGGCGTAGGTCGTTTGTTGTCGTTCATAATATGTACGGAAAACGGGCGGCGTTTCATGCCGCCGGCAGGTTAAAAAATCATAACGGCCGTGCCGCGGCCGTGGCGTCCCGTGGCACAGTCCCGGCACAGTCCGCGGGGTCCGGCGTCCCCGGCCGGCATCAGGAGGACCCCCCGCGGGCCCCGTGCCGCCGCCGGCGCGGTATGCGAAAAATTATGACACGGGGGGCGTCAGGCGAGCAGCTGGATGCCCATGAGGTCCTGGACGCGGAACTGGACGGACGTCTTCGACCCGTCGCGCTCCACGGTGCAGAGGTAGGTGTCGCGGGTGGCGGAGACGAACGCCCTCGCCCCGCCGCGGAACGTCAGCAGCAGGTGGCGCGGCGTGCGCTCCAGCGCGAGCAGCGCGGCCCACGCGGCGGCGTCGCGGTCGTCGGCCTCGACGGTGACGGTGACGGTGTGCAGGCGGCCGGCCGTGCCGTCGCCCTCGTCGTCCTTCGCCCTGCCGGTGCCCCGGCGGATGGGGACGAGCGTGACGCCATCGGCGGGCGCCCTCATGCCGACGGTGATGGCGCCGGCGTAGACGGGGTTGGGAACGGTGCCGGGGCGGACGGTGGTGCCGCCGCCACCGGGTTCCTGGCTGCCGCTGCCGCCGCCGGATAGGTCGGGGACCTCCGGGACGAAGGGGGCCGACGGCACCGTCGGCGCCAGGCAGTTGGCGACGGACCCCGCCGAGGCGGCGGGGATGTTGCCGACGGGGATGGCGGTGACGGCCGTCAGGTCGTCGAGGAGGAACTCGAGGCAGCCGTTCATGGGGTGAATCCGTTAAGCTCGTCCTCCGTCACGCGGTCGTCGCCCGTGACCATCGCGTCCCTCACGCTCCGGTTCAGGTCCTCCATCTCCACGCTGTCGTTGCGTATCTCCTCCGTGCCCACGCTGTCGGGGCCCGGCGCGCCGCCCTCGTGGCCCTCGGGCCAGACGACGGGTACCTCGCGGATGCCCCAGCCGAACTCGCGGAGGTCGATCCATATCTTCTCGAACTTGTCTTCCTGTCTCATGTCCGTCGGTATCGGTTGAAGGTTACACGTCGCCGCTGCCGTCGCCGGCATCGGCGTCGAAGCCGGGCTCCGGCTCCTCTTCCTCCTCCACGGCCACGGGCTCGTTGAACTCTCCGCTGCCGCCGCTGTTGGGGTCGTCCTCGTCGTCCTCGTCCATGCCGCCGCCCTGGCCGGCCTCCGGGCCTTCCTCGCACTTGCAGTCGTGGCCCTCGGGCCAGATGACGTCCACGTCACGGATGCCCCAGCCGAACGGGCGGAGGTCGATCGTGATCTTCTCGAACTTCTTCTCCTGTTTCATATCCTTGCAGATTAGTGTTGCCTATGCCTGCAATATACGCCGCGCGGGCGCCGGAAGCAAGGGCAGCGCGGGGCCAGCCTGCCGCTACCTCCCGTAGCCTCCCGTAACCTCCCGTAACTACAGAGGCGGGCACCGGGACTGTCCCGGCACCCGCGAACCATCCACGGCGGTATGAACGGTCATTTCCCGAAGAGCCTGCGCGCCAGCCAGACGAGGCCGCCGTAGAGGAAGTTGCCCGCCACGTTGCTGGCAAAGTCCTCGGCGAAGGTCTGCTGGCGGCGGCGCAGGTCCTGAAGCTGGGCCGACTGCCGCCCGAGGGCCCTGAGGATCTCGTCCGCCGGGCGCTGCTCGGCGGCCATCCGGACGAAGAGCTTCCTCTCCTCGTCGGTCATGCGGTCGTAGATCCCCTCCAGGAGCCTGCGGCGCATGAGGGCCTCGGCGGCTGCTGCGTAGTCCATACGGAAACTTGCCCTACTTTGCCCTACCTTGCCCTACCAGAGGAAGTACTTGCGGATGTCATACACCCCGTCCTGGTCCTTCAGGTTCTTCAGGGCCATCCTGTAGCAGGCGGTGATGATGTCCTTGTCCGAGGGCGAGAGCGTCTTGCCCAGCAGGGCGGCGATTTCCGTGCCGAAATCCGAATAGATTTTGTTCATCTCCGTCCAGAGGGCGTACTTGTTATAGTACGGTGCTTCCTCCAGCGGCAGGCCGAAGCCCTCCATGGTACTCTTCCATGCGTCGTGCTTCCACGGTGCCGCCGGGTTCATGCGTGCGATGATATTCTCTGCCTCCTTGTGCGTGAGGTACTGCTTCCACTTGATGGCCTCGAGCCGGTCGATCATCTCCTCTGCCACGTCGGGCTTGTTGGCGATCATCCACTCCATCATCTCGGTCATCACGCAGCCGAAGGCCTTCATGTTCTTCGGGTCACGGCTCTGGGCCATGTAGTCATAGAGACCTGTGTAGCGGTCTTTCATTTCCTGTGGTGTTGTCATAATCCTGTTGTCTTGTTAAGTGATACATTAAGCACGCCGCAAGCTGCTTAATTCTTACGTTTTCGTCGAAATAAGCAAAAACGGCGCGATTTCATTCCTTATTCTTACGCTCAGCACCCCGGGCAGCGGGCCGTCGGGATGCGGGGCGTGTACTGCACGGGGACGCGGCGGGCGGGCGCCGGGGCCTTGCGCCGGGCCGTGGCGGGCCCTGCGGGCTGCTCACCCGGCTTCTTGCCCGTCTTCGGGTCCGTCTTCGCCGGGGTCTTCTTCGTTGTTGTCTTCGAGGATGCCATAGATCTTGTTGTAAAGTGTGTCGATAGCGTACATGAACAGTTCGAGCCAGACGGCCGCGTAGGCGCAGAGGATGGATATTGCGAGCAGCCGCGGCAGCACTGAGGGAAGGGCGGCCAGCTGGCCGTCGCCGCTCACGCCGTAGGCGAAAGTGCCCCAGAACGCGAGGCACTTCGGGCAGTCCGCTATCGGCAGCCTGTGGCGGACGACACGCTCGACGGCCCGTATCAGCCCGAGGTGGTTCGCTGCCGTAGAGAAGACCACGACTGCCGCAATATCAATCCATTGACCGCTGACCATTGGTTACTACGCGCCCGTGGCGACGGTGAAGGCGAACTCCACCTCGCAGACGTTCGTGGACGGACAGCCGCAGGAGGCCCCCACGGGCGTGGCGCTCACGCCGACGGCGGTGACCGTCGGGACGTCGGCCGACGGGCAGGGGATGCACTTGGTCACGATGACCTTCTCCGTCACGAGGCAGCCGCTGGGGCAGCCGTTGCCGCAGCGGTACACCTGCTGGTAGGTGAGGTCGCAGATGCAGCGCACGTCGCAGCAGTACTCGCTGCCGAGGGCGCGGGGCACGCCGACGACCTGCACGTCGATGTTACTTGCCAGCGGCATGCCGTCGGCGTTGACGCACATCTGGCGGTTGCCGCACGTGTAGTGCGTGGCGTCCAGCATGTACGTCGTGGAGGCGTCGGTGCCTCCCGGGTACGGGGTGAGGCTGTTGAAGTAGGTCTTCCCGTTCTGTGAATTACAAGCCATAGTTTGAAACGTTTTGTGGGTTTATTTATACGAGGACCTATTCTCTGCACCGTCCTCCTCCTGTGCTCACTCCTGTTCCGCTCCCTCCCCGGCCTCGCCGTAGACACGGGGGAAGAGGTCGCCCTCCACGGGCAGCGGGCTCGAGAACTCCGCCTCGGCGGACTGCAGCGCCGCGATGCGCCGCTCCAGCTCCTCGATGTGCTGCGACTGGGCGTCGAGCCGCTGTATGACGCCGTTCATCACCTCGAACATCTGGAAGGACATCCGGGCGGCGCAGTAGGCGTGCTGCTGGTACCCGCACTTCGTGCAGTCCCTTGGGCACGGGCGCGCCTGCCGCTGCACGGCCTCCGCGGGCTGCTGGGCGTTGCTGTTCTGTTTCTGTTCCATATCTCTTGATTTATTCTGAACTCCTGGTTACTTGAAGTACTCGATGACCCTGTTCTTTACGAACGGGTTCCTGTCCCAGCTGCCGATCGCATGCGCCAGACGCGCAGCATCAACGGCGCGACCCTGGCGAGCATGAGCGCTGATAAAGCCAACGACAGCCAGGCGCAGGTCCTCAACCTCCTTTTCGTCTCTTGCATAGACGTTGAAGGTGACGGGGAAGCCCCTGAGGGGCCGCTGCTGTTTTGTTTCCTGTTCATTCATATTGCCGTGAATCAGTTAATCTCCGGAAGTTCCGTGACCGGCGTCCCGGGCTCCGCCGTCGGGAACGTGAGCGGCGGCAGGCGGTTGCCCGTCATCTGGCGCACCATCTCGTAGCCCGTGGCTATCGTGTCCCTGTTCTCCCTGATCCAGGAGAAGAGGTCGCCCGCCGTGCGCTTCGTGGCGTCGACCCACGTCTGTGGGGCGGGGTCGTAGTCGGGCAGCGAGGGGATGTCCTCGGCGAAGAAGTCGTAGAGCTTCTTCGCCTCGTCGATGTCGCCCTTGGTGGCGAAGAGGCACTGCAGCTTCAGCGTGGCCTTCGAGGTGGGTTGTATTCCGCGTATCATCTCCAGTCGTTTCTTCCTGTTGGTAAACCATTTCATATATCGCCGTGAGTGGGTGATTTCTCCCCGCCGGTCCGGCGGGGAGAAACACGTTTAGCCGTTGCATCCGCATCCGGGACAAGCACAGGGCTGGGGAGCCGAGTAGATCATCACGGGAGTGGGGTTCAGGCTCGACTTGCCGGTGATGGCATCGCTCAGCGTCTGCTGCATGATGTTCTGCACGGTGGTGTCGATGGCAGAGGTCTGGCTCTGGCTGGTGGTCTGCGAGCCGCTCTGCTGGCCGGAGATCGAGTCGGTGATGTTCTGCGACAGCGTGATGTCGCCGGCGATGCGCTCGCTGCGCTCGGCGGCCACGGTGCCTGCAAGCGTCTGCACCAGGTCGCGCAGGCCGTCGTTCTTGGCGATGGCCAGCTCCTTGGCGCTCTGGGCGGCCTCCTTGGCCTCCCTGCCCTTGGCGGCTGCCTGCATGCCTCCGAAGATCCAGGCGGTGATGCCGGCTGCTACTGCGACCGAGCCGACGGTCAGTCCGGCGATTGCCACGCCGCTGGGCTTCTTGGCCGACATGTAGTCGAGCTTCACCTGCTCATAGGGAGTCATCCCTTCCTTCTCGCCCATCGAGCGGAGGGCCATCAGGTCTTGCATTTCAAGTGCCATAATCCTTAAAGTTTTTGTGTTGTGAATAATAGGGTGAACTGTAGCGGACTTGCGGGGACCGGTCCCCTTTGTCCGCTACAAAGTTACGCCCGATATCCGCCGTCTCCAAAGATTACGGCAAAAAGGGCGGGTCACGGCGTGAACCTCCGCGAGAGCCGCTTGACGACGCGCTTCGCGGTGGACTCGCTGACGCGGTACTTCTTCCGGAAGTGCTGCCAGATGCGCTCCTTGGGCACGCCGTCGCGCCTGAGCGACAGGTACTCCTCGTACATCGGGACGTGCCTGGCGTCGCCGACGGACAGGCCAAACTTTGACATGGTTTCCACTTGACATAGATTAAGTTTTAGCAGCATGTAGCCACTAATGGTGCCTATGTCGTCAGGGTTTTCGGAATGATTGTTGTAATTTTGCATCCGATTTCGCATACTTTAATGATGATACATACTACAGGAGGGCTTAAGGGAGTCCCCTGCCGGCCGCGTAGTATGTATCGACCTGCGAAATCGGATGCAAGACGGCTGGCGGGGACTTCTGTTTCTTTCCCTTAGACGGCGGCGTCCTCTGCCGCTGGTTCCGCGGCGGATTCCCTGGCCCTGCGGCCGCCCTTCCGCTTGGGCTCCGGCCTCTCCGTCTCTGTGGCCTCTGTCTCCTCCGCGGCCTCAGTCTCCTCCGTGGTCTCTGTGACTTTGGCGTACTTCTCCCAGAGGGCCTTCACCTTCTCCGGGTCCGTCGTGGCCTCGGCGGTGAACGGGTTGCCGTAGCGCATGTTCACGGGGCCGGTGACGGCGAAGTCGGGCAGCAGGATCGCGGTGTCGGCCTGCTCGCGGTCCATGACCGTCAGGCGGCCGCCGAAGGCGCCGGTGCCCAGCCACTCCTCGACGGCGGGCGACAGCGCCACGCTGGTGACGAGGGTCAGGCGGCTGACGGCGTCGAGCCGTCCCTGCCCGTCCATGCGGGCCCACGTCTTCCGCATCCACCGCCCGATGACGTCGCATGCGAGGTCCGGCAGCGACGGGGCGGCGATGAGCAGCTCCGTCTCCGAGTAGCGCGTGAGGATGGCGGGCAGCAGCTCCGCCAGCGACAGGTCGCCGTAGCCCGCGAAGGCCATGGTGCCGCCGCCGGCGATGGCCCTGCGCAGCCCCATCAGCTGGCGGGGAGCGCAGCAAGGTTCGATTATCTTCATGACTGTCATTTTTTTCGGTTGTCGTTTGTCAATCAGGAATCGGGGCCCGGGCTGCATGGCCCGAGCCCCGACGGTATGAGAGAGTGCGCGCGGGCGCCTATGCGGCGTCCTCCTGCTCGATGGTGCCCACCCACTTCGTGACGGGATAGAGCATGTACGGGCAGTTCACGGTGAAGGTGCTGCCGTGGTCGTCGGTGCGGGCGGCGCCCGAGTCGAACGTCACCTGGATCTCGGCCTCGCCGTTCTCGTTGCCGATGACGATGTACTCGGACTTGCCCTCGACCTTCTTGCCCGTGGGCACGAAGTAGAGGTTCTTGTCGGAGTTGTGCAGGATGCGGCTGGTGAAGGCCATGATGTCCTCGCCCATCTCCACGCGGCCGGTGACGGAGCCCGACCAGCCCTTGCCGGTGCCGTTGTCCTCCGAGGTGACCTGGCCGGTCTGCGCCTTGAAGTCGATGCGGTAGCCCTTCAGGGCCGTGGCCTGGCTTCCTGCCGGGGTGATGGTGTACTGGTTCTGTGTGTCGTCGGCGGCCATGGAGGCGATGTGGTCCTCGTCGAAGGGGACTACGAACAGGAAGTTCGATACGCCGGCGGGGTTCTCGACGCAGCTGGCGCTGGAGAGAACGCTCTTGGGGATACATGAAAGTGGCATAATGATACTAATTTTGTGTTTGTGTTGTGGATTGACTGATGACTGTTGCCGGAGGCCAGAGGGCGGGGCTTTCGCCTTTGGAGCTACTCGCCCCGGCTCACCTCCGGTAGGGAGACTACTCGGCCTCGAACTGGGCCACGAGGTTCTTCACGCCGCCGCCGAACTCGTAGTTGAGCGGGTTGTCGGTGAAGGTCTTCACGCCGTCGCTCCAGCCTGCGAGCTTGAAGCCGCTTTTAGGCGTGGCGGTCACGGTGATGGTGTCGCCGTCGGCGTAGAGGTCCTTCTGGCCAGAGGTGATGGCCACGGTGCCCTCTGTCTCGTCGGCGCTGGTCACGGTGAAGATGTCGGCGATGTACTGGCCGGGCGTCCAGTCATACGTGTTGACGGCGTCGTTGCAGGCGAAGTACATCGGGTCGTAGTCGCGGATGCGGGTCGTGGCGGCCGAGTTGATCTGGTAGCCGATGATCGACAGGTCGTCGTTGGTCTGGCCGATGCGGATGTTGGCCTTTCCCTCGCGCGTGTCGCAGATGAACTCCAGGATGTCCTCGCGGCAGACGGCGATGAGCTGTCCGCCGGTACCCATGGCGGCCGAGGTCTTCAGCGTCAGGTTGGGCATCTCGGCAAACTTCCAGCTGGCCTCCAGCACGGTCGGGGAGATCTGCGGGAAGGTGAGCATGTAGCCCTTCACGGCCAGGCGGCAGAACTCGTCGGAGGCGAGGATGGTGAGCTTGTTCTCCGGCTTCTTCATGTGGGGATGGAGGGCGCCGTAGAACTTCACGAGCAGCTCGTAGACCTCGACGGGTGTCAGGGGGACGGTGTTGCCGCCCACCTGCTTGGTCAGGCCGCCGGTCATGATCAGGTTGCGGTTGGCGACCGAGATGGTGCCGTCGGTACGCTTCTGGGCGATGAGCGTGTAGAATCCGTCGAACAGCGAGAGGCCGAGCTTCACCTGGTTGGCGGGTACGTCAGGCAGGTTGCGGTTGGCCTTGTTGCCGAAGAAGATGTTGAAGCGGACGTCCTCGGCGGCACGGCCGGCGATCTCCTCCATGTTCTTGCGCGACATCACGGCCTCGTCGGCGGCGTTGACCACGTTGAAGGGGCCCTTCTCGCGGTAGCGCTCGATGCTGTCCTCGGCCTTGATGTAGTACGGCTCGACCTTCGCGGGGTTGTCCACGATCTTGGCGAGCTGGGAGTTCTTCACGTTGCCCACGCGGTACGGGCGTGCCACGAGGCCCTTGCGGTTGAAAATCTGACAGACGTCGATGTTCTCCACGTCGGTCGTCACCATGATCCCGAGGTTGCCGAACATGGCATCGTCGAGCAGGTAGGCCTTGGCCACCAGCTCCTCATGGATCTGTTCCTTGACATGCTGGATGTCACTGATGTTAAGTGCGTAAGACATAATCTTTGTGTTGTGTTAATGGATGAATACTATTGTTGTTTGTGTTGGTGGTCACTTGCCTGCGGCCTGGCGCTCCCTGGCGACCTCGCGGACGTGCTCGTAGGTCATGTTCTCGCGGGTGATGCGCTTCTCGCGGACCTTCGGGGCGTCGCCCGTGCCGTTGCCGGCGGGGATGCCGGCGGCTGCGTCGACCATGGGCGTCTCCGTGCCGGAGAGCTCCCTGACCTCGGCCTTCAGGTCGGCGACCTGCTTCTGCAGCTTCCCGATCTCGGCGTCCTTGGCGGCGATGTCGGCGTCGCGCTGCGCGATGGTGGCGACGTGCTCGGCGATGGTCTTGTCCCTGGCCTCGACGTCGGCCTTCAGGTTGCCGACGGTTGCCTGCTCCTCGGCGAGCGAGAACTTGATCTCCTCGATCTCCCTGTCGCGGTCGGCAATCATCTGCTCTGCGCCGTGCAGCGTCTCCTGGATCCTGCCGATCTCGGCCTGGGCTTCCTCTATAGACTTGTCGGAAGGCTGTGCAGCGGCGGCTTGCTCACCGGCGCCTTCGCCGGCTCCCTCGCCCTCGCCTTCGCCAGAGCCTTCTCCTTCTCCAGAGCCCTCGCCTTCGCCCTCGCCTTCGCCAGAGCCTTCAGCGGCGCCCTCACCTTCGCCTTCCTGAGCGCCTTCCTGTGCGCCCTCTCCGGCACCTTCCTGGGAACCTTCTCCGGCGCCTTCCTGTGCGCCCTCGCCTGCTCCCTCGCCGGCAGCCTGAGCCTCGGCCTCCTGGCCTTCAGCCTGCGCCCCGGCGTCCTGTCCTTCGGCCTGGGCTGCTGCAGCCTCCTGGGCCTTCTTCTCTTCTTCTGTCATATCCTCTTTGTTTTTAGGGGTTGCTACTTCTTCCATGTAGGGGCCGAGGAATCCCTGTCTCTCGGCACTGACATGGCCGTCGTCGACGACCGTCAGGTTCCCTTTCTCGTTGTTGACGGCTGCCTTCTGCTGTGCGTTCAGCCTGGCAAGTTCCTCGGGCTCCTTGCCCTCGGGCTCGTCATCGGGCTTCTCCTCGGGCTCCGGGGCCGTCATGAAGCGGGCGGCGGTCATCGTCTCGTCGGCCAGCTGGAACACGCACTCGATGGCGCGGTTGAAGTCGCCGATCTCGTCGACCAGGGCGGGTATCACCTCCTCGGCATCGAACATCTTGCCCGAGAGCATGTCGTCGGTCACCAGCGGGCGGTTCTCGCGCACCGTCTGATGGAACTCCTCGGTGTCCTTGTCCAGGTCAGCCTGCAGCTTCTCGTACTCGCCCTTGGCGGCCTCGCGCCACCAGGCGTTCTTCTCGGGGCAGTCCTTGCCGACGAGCTCCACGTAGCGGAAGCCGTCGCTGTCCACGGTGTCGTGGGCCACGGACCAGAACGCGACCATCGTGCCGATGCAGCCGTAGCCGTCCTTGGGGTTCATCACGATCACGCGGTCCGTGCGGCAGGTGAGCCCGACGCCGGACGAGGCGCACATCCCGTCGACGAACGACACCGTCGGCTTGCCCTTCTCGCGGCAGTCGGCGATCATCATGTCGTAGTCGTTGCGGCAGGAGGACTCGCCTCCCGGGGTGTTGACCACGAAGACGTGGCCTATGACCTGCGGTATGGTGTTGGCGTACATCACCTGGTCGCGCCAGTCCTTCGACCCGTAGGAGCAGCCGCCGCCGTCACGCGTGATGGGGCCGTCCACGACGACCACGTTGATGATCTGGTCGTCGTCCTGGAGCTCCTCGTCGTTCCAGTACAGGTGGCGCTCGATGCTCTCGATGTTCCCGACGTACGTCTTGTCGAAGCCTACGTGTATGTCGCTGTAGAGCAGTCTTTCGCTGAAGTCGGCGCCGACGGTCTGTCCGTCCTTCTGGCAGCCCTTCTTCGACAGGAAGAAGCCGTGCTTCTTCTCGATGTCGTTGTCCAGATGCAGCTCGATGGCATTCTTCAAGGCAGTGGCATACGTCTGAGCCATGCCTGGATGGAAGTCCCATTTCTTGTTATGCAAGATTGAAAGTAATCCTATGTTCATATCCTTGTATCTTTTAGGGCTTTACGCCCGTTCTTCTTTCCGCAATTTACGGCATACGGGCGCCGGAGTCAAGGGCAGGGCATGTATTCTCTGTTCGTTGTCCACTGTCCGTTGTTCGTTGGGGCGCAGCCCGCTTACTTGTGCTCAGGCGTGCGGTGCGTGTGCGGGAAACCAGTAAATAGCTTCTTCGAGTTCTGCTCGCACATCTCCCTCCTGCGCCTGCACTCCGCCTGCTCGCGGTGCTCCGCGTCGCTCTTTGCCTGTGCCTCGCGCTCGCGCACGCTATTGTATATAGGTGTGCCAACGGCCGCCTCGCCCAGCCTGTTGAGGTTATCCTCGATGAACTGGCAGGCCATGGCCATCGCCTGCTGCGCGTCGGTCATGGAGTCGCGCCTTGCCAGCTTCTCCTGCTTCGGTCCTATCTCCACGCGCCGGCTCTCCACGTAGAAGGCCAGCGCCGTGCGTAGCATGTCGAGCAGCTCGTCGCCCGTGCCGTCGGTCCAGCTCGATGGTACCAGATGCTCCTCGCCCTGGTCGGCCTTGATGTGCATGCCGTCATCATCCACCTCGTAGCGCCGCAGTTTCCCGCTGTCACCGCTCTTCTCCTCCACCGTCACGTTCATGCCGCCCGTGCCGTCGGGAGCCCATTGGCGCGTCTGCCCGCCGGAGCGGTAGGTCACGCCCTCGTCGGTCCTGATCGTCGCCTCGCCGTCCTTGTCGATGGTGATGCGCTCCTGTATCTTCCTCGGGTCGGTGTTGGCGAAGGCCACGACGGCCTTCAGCAGCTTTGCGCCGATGCGGGTCTTCAGGTACGTGTTCTGGCAGAAGCGGATGTCACGCACCAGCTGCACGTAGGCCATCCTCTCCCCCTTGATATCCAAGTACTCGTTCAGTACCCTCGCCGTCTGGAACAGCAGGTCCTTGTGCAGATAGAAGGCGTCGGCATCGCTCCACTTGTCGGTGAAGAGCCGTGCGTCCTTTGCGTCGGCCTCGAGGAACAGCAGAATGTCGTCGATGGCGCGTCCGGCAGCCATATACGCATCCTTTCTCATTTCCTCCTTGTCCTTTTCTGTTGCGGGCTCATATCCGTCGGCACTGACTTTATTCATGCCGCCGCCTTCGTTGAACGAGACGGACAACAATCCCGCCTTGTGGGAGAGCATCTTGTACCACTCAATGCGCTGACAGATCCTGATGAGCCTGATGGTCTTCAGGTCGTCGGCCGGCACGTCCTTCTCGCCGGGCTCCGGGGTCACATACGTCTCGCGGTACTTGCCCTGCTGTATCTGCTCCAGTCTTTCGGTGACATCTGCATGTGCAAGCTCCGCGTCCTTCTTGGCCTTGCCCGTCGGGCGTACGGTCGTCGCCGTGATGTCGGTATAGGTCTCGCGCAGGCGGTCGTACTCGCCCAGCAGCCACTGGTACAGGCTCGTGCCCAGCAGCGGCTCCAGTGCCACGGCTTCCTCCTCCTCGATATACCCGAAGAGCTGCTGCGGCCGGTCCCACCGCGCCGTCGGCATCAGCGACTGTATCTCGTTCTGTGTGGTGATGAACATTGCCTTCCTGTTTTTATCCGAAAGATACGGCGCGCGGGCGCCGGAATCAAGGGCAGACGAGCCGAGCGCAGAGACGCGAACCTCGTTCGTAGTCTATGCCGAGGCGAGGACGGCACTCGGCGAAGCCAAGGGCGGCGGCTGCCTACAGGTACTTCTCCCCGTGCCTTGCTGCTTCTTTCTGCAGCTTGGCGATGACGTTCGGCAGGCCGTCGGGCCCGTAGAGGATGTTCTGCGCGACGATCGGCTCGCTGAGCCGGGCCAGCAGCGCCTCCTGCACGGCGGTGTTGCGGTCGAGCGACCCCTGGATGGCCGTGAGGTCCGTGCCGCCGCCGATGCCGCCCGTCGTGCCCCAGGCATCCCCGAAGTCGTCGAGGTTGCCGTCGGCGAAGGCGCGCACTCCCCCGCCCCGTCGGCGCATGGCGGAGAGCCGCCCGCCGTTGTAGAGCGTCTGGATGCTCTGCCAGATCTCCGGCTCGTTCAGGCGGATGTCGCGGGTGGTGTGGGCGTCGATGATCGCCTCCTGCCCGGCCTCGCCGACGAGGTGGAACTCCGGCCCGCTGGTGACGTGGGTCTTCGCTCCCTTGCCCATGTACCTTGCGCGGTAGGTCCTGCCGTCGGCGGCGTCGACGTTGTACTGCCTGCCAGGCGTGAGCGTAGAGGGGTCGGTGAACTCGTTGACGTTACCGCTGGCGTACGTCATCATGCCCGTTGACAGGCGGCCGGCCGAGACGGACGCGCCGGTGACCTGGGCGATCTGCGACTTCGACTTGGCGATCTTCGATACGGCAAAACCGAGCAGGCCTCCGAGCAGGGCCGTGATGGCGGCGAAGGCAGCGGGTCCTGCGATCGGGCCAAGCTGTGCAAACGTCTTCGACGCGACGGCGGGAGTGTCTGCTGCAACCTGTGCCGTGTTCTGGGCCATGGAAGTCGTCAGTGCCGATATGGCCGCCTGGCCCGCCGCCTGCACGGCGATCATCTCGAACTTCTGGGCTGTCGAGAGATTGTCGTTCGACATGGCCTGGTAGGCGATTCCGTAGAGGTTGGCGGCGGCGGTCATCTTGGCGAAGGCCGACTGCGCGCCGCCCGCGATCTTGTTGTCTGTCTGCTGCTCGCCCTGCTGCACCTTCTTCTGGTTGTTGAGGACCTGCGCCGTGGCGGCGTCCGACGCCTGCACCTGGGCGTTGTAGGCGTTCTGCATGCTCTCGATGCCGGCGGCCGTCATCTGCCACGGAGCCTTGTATGGCAGGCCTTCCGGTTGCTCCGCCACGGCGGGCTGTATCGGCGAAACGACTTGTCCGCTGCCGTCGAGCGCCATGCCGTTCTCGTCGCGCTTCAGCTTGCTGGCGTCGGAGAAGTCCGACTGGCCGCCAGCGATCCCGCCGAGCAGGTCGTACAGCGCCTGGGTGTTCAGCCCCAGCGCCGCCGTGTTGGCGTCTATCGCCTCGTTCTGCAGCGCGGCGTTCATCCAGTCGGTGATCTGCTCGTCCATCTTGGCGTTGATGTCGTCCATCACCTTCTTCCACGCGTCGGCCTGGGCGTTCTGCTGCTCTATCTCCCGCTGGCGCTCCAGGGCCTGGCGGTCGTTGAGGTACTCGTAGTGGGCGGCTGCGTCCTCCGTGCCCTCGTTCTCGATGACGATGTACGTCCCGGCGCCGGGGCCTCCCTTGCCGGTGAGCTCCATCTTCGCCAGCTCGTTGTAGTACTCCGCGTTGCCGGCGTTGCTGGCTTCCATCACGTCCTGCAGCGAGCCCGTCAGCAGGTCTGCCCATTCCCTCAGGCTCTGATAGAGGCGGTTCTGGGACTCCTCGGTGCGGGCGATGATCTCCTCGCGCTGCTTGGCCAGCTCGGTCAGCTCCTTAGCCTGCGAGATATTCAGTGATGTCGTCAGGTGCTGAGCGTCGAGCGATGCCTCCACAGATTTCGTCACGGCTTCCTCTGCCTGCCGCGCCTTCAGTCGTGCCTCTTCGGCCTTGCCTGCGTCCTTGGCGGCCTCGGCTTCCTTCTTCAGGCGCTCTGCCTTCCGTTTCTCCAACTCTGCCTCGCGCTCCAGGAAAGCAATACGCTTCCTGCCCTCCTGCTCCATCAGGTTGTAGTAGTGTTCCTGCATCGTGATCTTCAGCTTCATCTGCTGGATGGCGAGCTTGTCGGCCACGCGTTCCGATGCTGCACCGGCACCTATCAGGCTGTTGGCACGGCTCACCCTGCCCTCTTCCAGTCCCAGTGCGCTTATGGCCAGTTCGTAGCTGTCCTTCAGGCTGGCGCTCTGGCCGGGCATCACGTCCTGCCACATGATGTCAACCTGCTTCTTGATCTGCGACGCCTCCTTCTTGATGGCGTTCTGCACGTCGTCGTACACTTTGTGCAGCGCCTCCAGTATCGACTGCCGCTTCTGGTCGTCCACCATCAGCTCGTCGGCCCATTCTCCCAGGCCATTCTCGCGCATCCGCTTTGCCAGCTCATCGACGGTCAGCGCATAGGCGTTCTCCGCCTCTCCCAGCAGGAAGCGCATGCGCTTGGCCTCGGCCTTCACCAGCACACCTGCGTCGGTCACGCCCTTCTTCTCCATGTCGGCAAAGAGGATGTCCATGTCCGTCAGGTTCTTGCGCAGGTTGTCCACGATGCCGTCATAGGGCCGTTCCTTGGCCACGATGTCGGCTATCTTGTTCAGATGCTTCACGGTGATCTCCTGCATCTTCGTCATGTCCTGCTGCATGCGGTAGTTGTTGCGCCCTATCTGTCCGGCGTTGGCCTTGGCCCACTCGGTGGTGAGCTTCTCGCGCTGCAGCTCGTCCAGCTCGAAGTTCTTGTGCAGTGTCTCCCACCACTCGTCGAACGCCTTGGTCTCCTCCTTCGATATCTCGCCGGTGAACGACCCGCGCAGCTTCGCCCGCCGCTCCAGGTGCTTCTGCTCCAGCAGCTCCGCCTGGCGGTTGTACAGCTCCTCGCTCATGTTCTCGTCGATGCGCGCCTTCTCCAGCGTCTCCTTGCGGCGCGAGTAGTAGCGGTCGAGCTCCGCCAGCGCATAGTCCGTCTCCGGCATCAGGTTCTTGCGCTTGCCCGTCTTGGCTTCCGCAGCCCAGTGCCCCTCGTTGGTGGAGAAGCGCTCGCTCTTCAGCTCCTGCTCGATCTTCTTGCGCTCCGCGTTGTACCAGTCGATGACGTCATTCATGTTCGGCTGCACCTTGCCGTCGTTGATGGCCTTCATCAGGGCGATGTCCTCGGCCAGCACCTTCCTGATGTCGGTATCAGGGCGGATCGCGTTCTTGAAACGGTCCATCTGGTTGCGGCGGGCCACCAGCTCGTCAACGTTCCAGGAAGCGTAGTCGGTGCTGGCGGCCTCCGGCTCGGTGCCCCAGATGTTCGCGGACGATCCTGCGCTGCCGCCTTCGCCTATGCCGCCTGCCTCGCCCTTCTGCGCCTGCTTGGCGGCTTTGATGATCTGCCTGCGCTGTTCCTCCGTGAATGCCCTGAAAAGGGTCTCAACGACATTCTCGACAGTGGCTTCGTTCCCGTTGGCTACATACTTGTCGGCTTTGTCAAGCTCTCCATTGAACTTGTTCAGGTTGGCGGTGATGATGTTCACCTGCTGTGCCAGGTCGCCGACATTCTCCATCGCCCTCTCCGCACCGCCGGCGATTTGGTTAAGGACACGGTTGTAGGCATCGTCATTCATCTTGTTGGCGCTCGCTATGCTGGCACTACGGGCCCCTTTTGTGAACGATTCCGAATCCTGGCGTTTCTCCTCTATCTCTGCTTCGCGCTTCAGGGTCCTCTCCGTCCACTGGTCGAACGACCTGAACGACTGGCTGATGAAGTCTTCGAGCGTGTTGCTGACTTCGCTGTAGATGGTAGTCCCATATATGGTGCTTCCGGTAGCCACGGAACGGGTTCCAAAGTTCAGCGGCACCTCCTTGCCGTTACGGTCTCTCACGTTTCTGGCGCCGGCGACCTCTTCCCTTACGATCTTTCCGAACACCTTCTCCAGCTCCTTCCGCAGTTCGGCATAGCTGCCTCTTGTCACCTCGCCGCCTGTAAGTCCCTCGATGGCAGGCAGCGTGTACGACGCCTTGCCGTTCTCGTCGACGCTGTAGCGGATGCTGCCACGCACAGTGTTCCAGCGGCTGCGTATCTGGCGCTGCATGTCGGCCGGCAGCGACTTCAGCGAGGCCGTGCTTCTTGCGCCGGCCTCGTCGATGCCCTCGTTGTGCTTTTCGTCGATGCCCTCTATCTCCTTGTTCAGCCGCTTCTGCTCCAGCTCCTCCTTCAGCGCGTCCACGATCTGCAGGTGTGCCAGCGCGACCTGCTCGGCGGCAGTCTTCTCGTTGAGCATGTAGCCCAGGTAGGTGCTGTACTTCGAGTTGATCTCGCTGATAAGCCCGCTGCGGGTCTTGTTGGCCTTGTTCATCTCGTCGGAGGCAGACTTCAGTTCCTTCTCCTTCTGCTTCAGCTCCTCTTCCTTCTTGCCCAGCCTGTCGTGGGCCTCTGTGCTCTTGTCGGTAGAGCTCCTTAGGACGTCAACCTCCTTGCGCAGTTCGTCTGTCTCCTTTTTCAGCTTACGGTGCTTCTCGGCCGCCTCGTTGGCCTTGGGTATGGCTTTCTCGAGCGAGGATGTCAGCCTGCCCACCTCCCGCTCTGCTGCGGCTTCCTCGTTGTCGAGCCTGGCCAGCGAGAGCGCCATGGCGTCGATATTGGTGGCGGCGTCCCAGATGGCCTTGCCCAGCAGATACACAGCTGAAGCAATGGCAAACATCAGGTTCGCCTTCGACGCTGCATCCATCGCTCTCCATGCGGCGCGCCATTTCGCGGCCACGCCCGTTATCTGCACGCCGAGGGATTTCACGCCCGTAATGGCCAGGTTCAGAGGTTTGATGAGGTATGTCCAGATGGCTCCGCCGATGCCGAGTTTCCACGCGCCGAACGCGAACATGACGGAAAACGCGCCGTCCTTCAGCCTGACAAACAGGTCCAGCACAACGCGCATGCCGTCGATAACGCCGCCGAGCCAGCGCTGCATGCTGTCATTCACAAACACCTCCTCCAGCTGGTTCTTGAAACGCTCCCATCTTGCGGCGGTGGTCTCGTTCATCTTGTCGTACTCCTGCTGGATGGCGATATTCCCCTCATACGCCCTGGAGGCGGTGCCGAGGTGTTCCTTCAGCGTCTCCACGTTCTGAGACAGGCCGGCAAAGACGATGCCGGCCCTGGCACCCTGCTGGTTCAGCTGCTTCATCACGTCCTTCATGCCGCCCATGTTCAGCATCTCCTCGATGCCCTCCTCGTCGAGGCCCGCATCCTTGATATGCTGGAACACCATGAGGATGGCCTCCATGCCACGGCCGGTGGCAAAGAGGTCGCGCAGGTCGTTCGGGGCCACCTTGATGGCCTTGGCAACCTCGAACGCATTGTTCTTTATCGCTGGGATCATTCGTGACAGGGCGGTAGCCGACATCTCGACTCTCATGCCCAACGCGTCGACCGTAGAACCCAGAGCGGCCACCTGGTCGATGGTGATGCCGCTCTGTGCTCCGACGGCTCCAACACGCTTCACAAAATCAGTAATAGCGGGGGCGGTGGCGGCGCTGGTGGCACGCAGACGGTCGATGGTCGAGCCGACCTTCTCCATTGCCACGGCCGTGGCAGAGGATCCGTCGATGATTCCCTCGCGCATCTGCTTGTCAATCTTGGCGATCTCGCCGGTGGCAAGCGCCACCTTCAGCATCTCGGTGGCACCTTCCTTACCCATTTCCGGCAGGGCCACCATCAGCTTGTTGGCGGCCTCCGTGAATCCCTCCACGTCCTCCTGCGTCTTCAATCCCAGCTGGCCTGCAGCCACGGACAGGTCGAGAAGGCCGGTCAGCGCGGTACGGGTATCCATCTTCCTCAGGTTCTCGCTCAGCCGCCCCACCTCGTCAGCCGTGAAGCCGGTGGTCTTGCGCACCTCGCCCATCTTGTCCGAGAGCTCCAGCAAGTCGGCGAAGGATGCCGTGACCTTCTGCAAGGCGGTGGCGGCGCTGACGTAAAGGGTGATGTATGTCTTCAGTCGGCCCATGGCTTTCTCAAACGAGCTGGCGGTTCCCTTGCTGGTGGCGCCGAGCCGCTTCATCTCAAAGTCGGCCTTCTTGACTTTTGCTGCCAGTTCGTCGAAGGCCTCCCTGTCCTTGCCTGTCTCTATGCGCATCGAGGCGAGTGCCGCCCTACCCTGCTCCACGGCCAGCTTCAACTCGTTGAACGACTTGCCCTTAGGCGTGTCGAGTATGGCCTTGATCTCGCCTGACAGGTGGCCTGTGCGCTGCAGCTCGAGATTGATGCTGTCGATTCCCTCCTGCATACGGCGCCATGCCAGACCGCCCTTCACGGCCTGCTTCTGCAGGTCTTCGAGTGTCTTCTTGGCGAGGTTCAGCTGTTCAACCGTCCCCTTGAAGTTGCCGCTGCGGGCACTGAGTGCCGTCTGCAGGGCCTGCTTCATGGTCATGGTCGGTGCCGTGGCTTTCTCTGCGGCAACGCCTGCCTGAACCAGGTATTCGTTAATCTTCTTGATGGTGTCGGCTTCGGTCTCCTGCGGCAGCGAGTCGCGGTATTTCTTCAGCGCATCTGCATTCCTCTTGATGTCGTTGGCACTGGCATTGCCTATACCACCCCCAAAGAATGTAAGTGCCTTCTGTCCTTCGGCCTGCACCATCTGGTCTTGCAGTTGCCTCACTTTCTGCAGATTGGCCTCGTACTGGTGCAGACTCTTGCCTGCGTTCTTCGGGTCGTCAATCATGCGCTGCCAGTACTGCTCCTGTGTCTTCAGTGCGGAAGATGAAAGCGACGAGCCGTATCTGTTCAGCTGATCGTCCATCAGCTTAATGGCCTTCTTGCGCTCATCTTCTGCCTTCTTCAACGATTCGGCCTCCTTCCTCGCGCTTCGTTCGGCCTCCAGTCCGTATTTCTTAATATGGTCTTCGGCGTCGGCGATGGCCACTGACAGATCTTTGTACTTCTGGTCGCTGGCCGAAAGCGTCTGCTGGTATTTCTTGGCGTCTTCGATGGCCTTGCGGATATCACGCTCACTCATGGTCATCAGGTTGCCGCCCGTCAACTTCTGTGCCCCGGTCTTTGCCTGCTCGTTGGCGAGTCGCTGCTGCTCGGCAATGACGGCCTCGAGGTTGGCCTTGGCATCGTTGTATGCCCGGCTGCCGCGCTCGGCACCGTCCATCTGTGCCTGCCAGAAACGCTTGGTCTCTTCCAGCGCGCCGTCAGACAGCTTGCCAAGGTCGCTCATGCGGCCGTTCATCATCTGCAGCTGGGCGGCGGCCTTCTGTGCGCTGCGCTCCGCCTCCAGCCCGAACTTCTGCATGTGCTCCTCGGCACGGATGATGCTGTCCTGAAGCTGCTGGAACGACTTGTCGGTAGGCTTCATGGCTGCCAGCAGTTCCTTGGCAGCGGCGACGGACTGTTTCAGCTCTGACTCCGACAGCGTGCGAAGGTTCTTGCGGTTCAGACGGTTGGCACTGTCCTGCAACTGTTTGGTGTTGAGACGCTCCTGCTCGTCGGCGATCTTCTTCAGGTTGGCGACAGCCTCCTTGTATGCTCGGCTTCCACGGGTGGCGCCGTCGCGCTGTTCCTCCCAGAACTTCTTGGTCTCAGTGAGCGCATCCTGCGACAGCCTATTGAGTTTGTCAATGCGGCCTTGCATCATCTTGTACTTGTCGTCGAGCAGCTTAGCGGCCTCGGCCTGACGCTGCGCGGCTCGTGCCGCTTCCAAACCATGCGTCTTCAGGTATGCCTCTGCCTCGGCTATCTTCTTGGTTAGATCCTGTGCCTCCTTGCTGCCAGAGCGGTAGGTGGCCAGCAGCTCCTTTCCGGCACTGATGGCCTTGCGGATATCATCTTCCGAGTAACGGCCGAGCGCTTTCGAGCCTAACAGTTTAGATGACCGTTCAAGCTCCTTTGTCTGGATGCTGTCAACGTAGCCCCTGATCTCCTTCAGCTGGGCGGCATACTGCTTGTACTCAGCGGTGCCTTTGGGGATCATGGCAAGGATTTTCTCAAGGCCTTCCTGCTCCTTTTTGAGCACGGCCTCCGAGACCTTGCCGCCCCTGCTGATGGTCTCAATGACCTTCTCCGTGTCACGGTCGAGGCGGTTGAGCTGCTTCTGTGATTCGGTTATAACCTTGTTCAGGTCGCGCTGTCTCTGCAGATCCTCCTCGTTCAGCTTGCCGTTCTCCCCCTTCTCGCGGATGGGACGCAGGCGGCTCTGCGCGGCGTTGATGGCACCCTTCAGCTCGGCACGGCTGCTCTTTTCGATCTCACCCATGCGGATGTTCTTCACAACGGATTCGAGTGCGGTGGCTCCCTTCATCAGCTCGTGGATGGCAGACTCGAAATTACGGGCTTCCTTGGCGGCGGACTTCAGGCGGTCTGCCACGTTGAACTCCACACCGTTGCCGTCCTTCAGCTTCTTGATGCCGTGGTCGAGCGCGTCCTGCATTTCATCGACAGTCTTCCTTGCCTCCCTCGCGCTTGCTCTCAGAGAGTCCAAGGCCACGTTCGCGCCTTTCGCGTCGGCACGGAACTGGATGGTTGCCAAAGCTATCTTGTTGCTCATAGTCGTATGTTGTTTGTGTTGTTTCTACCTGCGTGACATCATCAGGCGGTTGATCTCCTCGTAGTTCTCGCGGTTGGCGCCGGCGGCATAGACGAGGAATCCGAGGCCCATAAACGAGAAGTGGTCTACCAGCAGGCGCTCGAACCTCCGGGCCTGCTTTCGCATCTCGGCGGTACTGTGCGGCTTGGCCTTGCGCTTGCGACCACGGACAGGTATTGGCTTCCACGCCCGCTGCGTGATGGGGTCGATAGGTGTATATGGATTATTCTTGCCGACAGCGAGTTCCACGAACTGGCCGTACTTCATGTAGGTCTCCTGGAACACCTCTGCGTCGCCACCGCTGTCGGCCCACGCCTTCCAGCCGATACTGCGCATGAGCTTGCCGGACCGTATGGCCGTGAGCCGGCGGATGTTCTTCTTTGCATCCTCCTTGCCGAACTTGATGAAGTTGCGGATGTACTGCATCACCCGCTCGTCGCGCCAGTCGAACTTGGTCGCGATTATCTCGTCCGCGAACGGGTCCCTCTCCCGCCATTTCTCGTTAGCCATGATGCTCTTTTTACCCGCAATATAGCGTGCGCGGGTGCCGGAATCAAGGGCAACAAGCGGCCGTTCTTACTACCAACGGGCAGTAAGAAGACAATGGAGTACACAAAAGAAGCCATGTCTTCTGTGTACTGCTAACGAAGTGGAGTAAAAGTTATGCGCTTACATGTTTTTCAGGGCGTCCCGGATGTCGGTCTCGGTAGGTGTGTAGTTAGAGCCGAAGCGGGCCTGTCCGCGCTGGAGGGCGAGCCGTTCGGCAGCGGCGCGGCGCGCATCCTCCTGCCGTTGCAGCCGGCCAAGGTATTCTGCTTCCCGCAGTTTGACCCGAAAGTCCCTTTCGTCATAGCGCCGGAGCCAGTCGGTGGTGAGCGGTGGAAGCTCCCTGGTGGCGGGGCCGATGACTATCTTCTCGTACGACTTGGGATTGGTGATGACGACGGAGCAGCCGGTGGCACGAACGAAGGGTATAAGCCACTTCATGTCGGTCTGCCAGGAGGAAACGGAAAGAGGGGGTTCTTTTTCTTCCTGTGCAGGCGTAGGGACGTGTGGGGAACGTCTGGCGCGGCTCTCCATGACGGAGGCTGCGAAGATGTGGGCAAGACCGCGGATGAGGAATGAAGGCATAGGATTTTCAATTTAAAGATTTACGATTCAGGCAAAGCGGTAGATAGTGCGCCCTGCAGCGTCCTTGATATCGAGGTGACAGCCGGTGAGGCGAAGGGCGCGGTACAACTCGTCGAACGACTTGCCGTCATTCATCTTCCTGACCACTCGCTCGCAGTGCTGGAGGTCGGCTTTTTTTCTGGGATCAGCGGATTGCTCTTCAGCATCTTTAATAATATGCAGAAGATTGAGACCGGCCATCTCGCTGTCCTCGTATCTCCTGAGATGTTTGGGGTAGTGATATATGTTGCGAAGGTCGGCTTGATGTTTCTTTTCGGCCTCGCGCTTTGGGCGGAATACAAATTCATAGTAGATAACGCCGGCTATCAGGCAGACCAGCGGGAGCAGGAATAACAATCCCATCCATACTTCACCTTGGAAAAAATAGACCATGCCTATGAATGGCATAAAAATGAAGATCATTATACAGATAACACAGAAGACAATAAACCCAAATCCCATCTGCTTAATAAATTATGTTGTAGCTTTATGGCGCAAAGGTACAAAAAATATTTTGATTATGCAAATTTTATGCTGCTTTTTTATGCGAGCGGGACAAAAAAGGCGCGGGAGCCTCACGGCCCCCGTGCCCCGGAATCAAACATACCAATTTAAAAATATGACGTTTTCAACAAATCGCTCACTTCTCCTTCTCCGCGAGCCTGAACGTGTAGGGCTCGCCGAAGCCCATGCGGGCGACGTGCTTTTCGACGATGCGCCGGAGGTTCTCGTCGCTCCAGTCGTCCCATTTGTCCCTGGTGTCGGCGGGCATGAGCACGGGTACCGCCATGTGGAAGTTGCGGACGGCGGGGTCGCCGGACGGCTCCTCCACTACGGTGAACGGCACGGCGTCGAGCAGCCGGTCCCTCAGCACCTCCTCGAACATCTGGTGCGCCTGCATCTGCAGCTCGACGCCCAGGCCGTCCCTGCCGTTGCGCTCGTAGGCAGCGATGCGGTCGGCCGACGCGCAGAACACTTTCCTGAAGGGCACCACGACATAGTCGCGCCCCGCGATGTTGATCACCGGCTCTGTCTGAGCCTCCCTGATGGGGTAGTTGATTAGCTGTTCCATAATTCGTTTAATTAGTGTAATTCGTTCTTTTAGTCGGCTGTCGCCTTTGTAAAAGCGACAGAGCCGAGCGGTCTTAAATATCCACGTCGTCGTCGCGGCGGTCGATGATCTTCTGCATGCGCTGCTTCAGTTCGTTGTAGCGCTTCTCCCAGTATCCCCCGCCGTGCTGCCAGTCCACGCGCAGCGGTATCAGCTCCAGCTGCCACTCCATGGTGAGCGTCACGCCCTGCTCGTCCGTCCTCATGCCGTCGAGGGCGCTGCCAACGGGCGTCCACTGCGGCATCACCTGGTAGCACAGGCTCCAGAGACTCTGACCGGACTGCTCGGCCATCTCGTAGAGCGCCTTGTTCGCCCGCCGCGTCAGTTCCCGCTCCGACTCGCCCGTCATCCTCGACACGTAGTCCGTCAGGTCCTTGATGCGCTCCTCCGTCTCCATCATCTTCATTCCGTTCACCGGCGGCACCATGCCGATCTTCATTCCGTCGTTGTCCATAGTCTTATTCATGCTCCCTGAGTTTCCTAATCTTGTCCTCGGTGCGCTTCAGGTCGTCCTCGATCTCCTCGAAGGGACGGAACCACGCGTCGCGCCCGTTCCTGTAGGGCTTGCCCTGCGCCGCCTCGATGCTGGCACGGGCCACCAGCGTCTTGGCGCGCCTGACGGCGTCAAGCAGTGTCGGCACCATGTCGTAGAGTTCCTTGTTCATACTACTACCTCCTTTTCTATGCCGCAGAGCCTCAGTGCATGCTGGAGCCAATGGACATATCCTCTCCATGCAGATGGATGATGAGCAGTAAACGATCCCATTACAACCTCTATTCTCATTTCTTCCTCAGGGAGATACTTATAATAAAAGACCTCTACCGTCGCGTTCTGATTAGGATCTTTCCATTCATACGCCACAACACTGTCAACACCATAATCAACTTTATAGAACCCGTTCTTCGTCAGAATCTCAGGAGTAAGTGGTATTGGTTCAAACTTGTTGTTGTACTCCCAGTGATGAGGTGTTCCACAGGCAAAGTGACCTTTATTTTCCGTACAATAGTCAATCCTTGTGACTTGCATTGGCGTACCGTTCGCATGACGTACCCAATCGCCGATCATCAGTTCGTTCGCTTTCATTTCTCCCATAGTTCAGTCCTCCTTCTTTTCTTCCTTGAAGTCGAGCGACTGCTGTGCCTCTTCGGCCTTGATCTTCTCCTTCAGCTCCGCCTCCAGCTCGCTGAGCATGTCGCGGAAGTTGTCGAGCGTCGTGAGGTCTGGGAATATGAGCGACACCTGCACGCCCCACGTCTCGTCGGACGGCGGTTCCTCACCTGCCCTCGCTGCAGGATGTTTGAACTCAGACAGCCCGATGGCGAAGGTGTCCTTCCTGTCGCCGACCGTCCCTAAACTTACACACACGCCGCCACCAAAGACGACCTGCGCCCGGCCGGAAATGCGGCTCTTCATTTTCTCTTTCTGTTCTGCCATAACAAAGTTGAGTTTAATATTTATGATAATTAGTGGGTATTTGTGGTGATTTGCGTTCAAGGAGAATCCGTGTCATCCGTATAATCCGTGTTCGTATTCTCCGTCGCTGCCGACATGTTCCTGACAATGCACTCGGCCAGGCAGTGCTGCCAGCGTCTCAGCAGCTCGCCGCCCTCGCGCTCGGCGACGGACTGGCGCTTGTATAGCTCCGCCTCCATCTCCCCCACCTGCCCGACGTACAGCTCCTTCGGCAGCGCCAGCTGCTCCTCGCAGTAGGCCAGGTAGCGCAGCGCCGCCCGCGCCTCGGCCTCGCGGGTCTCGCGGATCCTCTCGGAGAGCCGGCGGTAGTACTCCGCGCCGCGGACCTGCTCCTGTCCCGCAGGGTTGTTCTTGCGTCCCGCGGAAATTGCAGAAACCGCAGAAACGTTGCCGCCGTCGCCGGAGTCGGCCTTTCCCTTGTTTCCTTTCTTGCTGCGGGGCTTGTTGTCTCCGGCGAGCGATTCCAGCAGCGCCTGCGCCGCCAGCTCCGCGTCGTCGGGCTCAGGGGTCATCGCCGTCCTGACGCCCGCGACCCTCAGCGGCTCCGGCCCGCGCCGGCCGCGGTCCCGGAACACCCTCCCGATGATCGTCTGCCTGATGAGATCCATACCGTCGTCGCTTTCGGCGACAAAGATAATACTTTTCTCGGAACTATTTGCACTTCTTTTCGGATTTTTAACATAAAAAACTTGTTGGATTCCGAAAAACGCCGTACCTTTGCACCGTCAGAACCGCAAGAGGGGCATAACAGGAAATCTTCATTTCGCAGCGGCGGCCCCACGGCAGCACCGTAGGAAGCCCGCCCGCAGCGACAAGCCCAAACAGCCGGCGGCAACCGGGTCGGACTACAGGAAACTCCCCGGAGGCGTTCACTCTCTTGCGAGGCCTTGACAGCCCGAAGTGCCGCCGCCTTTTTATTATAATAATGTATTAACGTCAAAAAGCAAGAGAGACATGGATCAGGAACAGGAAAGAGAACAGGCCGTCCGCAGCATCGCGGACATGCTGAGACGCAGCCCATTCACCTTCGAGTTCAAGGTGAGTAAGAGGCCGCAGGGCATCAGGGTCATCTACGAGGTGACGCAGGAGGAGATGGACGGCCTTCGCGGCCCGGGCCGCGAAGGAGAAAGGACAGGGTTAGTTCACGTTATTAACATTCAGAAGCAACAAGGATTATGGCAACAGACAACGGAGGGGGCCGGATGGCTCGGCAGGTAAGGCAGGAGTCGGAGTTCATAAAGCGCATCGAGGACTTCGCCAGGTACATGGCGCCGGAGTACATCACGGACGGCGACAACCCGCGCTCGCTGATGATCATCGCCGGGGACTGCCTCGACGCGAAGGAGGGCCGCCACGCCATGGCCCACATCATGGTGGGCAGCGACCGCGTGGTCCGCTGCGCCCTGCGGTCGATGATGGAGGACTGCGGCGCGTTCGCCGCGCTGGTGCATGAGCTGTGCGACGACGACGGCGGCGGCCGCTCGGTGGCCGACCTGGACGAGGAGATAGGCCGCAGGCAGAAGCGGATGACACGCTCGCTGTGGGCGGCCGTTGGGATCGCCACGTGGTCGGGAGTGCTCATAGTCCTGTCGGTGGCGGGCCTGGCCCACTGGCTGACCACAGTGTCGAGCCTGCTGCTGATGGCGTTCACGGGAATGCTCATCGGCCGTGATGTCAGGTCGCTGCGCGCCGACATAGAGAAGCTGCGCCAGCAGCGCAAGCGCGCCGCCGGACGGCAGAGGATCGTGAACGGCATATCCAAGTTCGCCGAGTTCCTGCGCCAGATGCGGGCATCGCTGGAGGAAGACGCCGGAGACGACGAGGATTAATGAAAGATTTATGGTCATTCATGGTAATTCATGTTTAAGATAAAATAAGGACTATGCTGATAATGATAACGGACCGCTGCCACATGGGCTGCAAGCACTGCATGCAGGACTCCACGCCCCACGGCAGGCACATGACGGAGGACACGTTCGAGGAGGTGCTGGAGTTCTGCCGGGAGGCGAAGCCCCTGGTGGTGAGCGTGACGGGCGGGGAGCCGACGGAGAACCCGCTGTGGGCCGCGATGGCGCGCGCCCTGCTCGGGATAAGGACGGTGGCGCTGGTGAACATACTGACCAACGGCGCGTGGATCGAGGACGGCGCCGAGCGGCGGAAGATGGCCCGCCTCATTCGCGAGGCAAAGGGGCGTCTGAAGGTGCAGGTGTACTCGAACCCGAAGTACTACCAGGACCATGCCTGGACGGTGGAGCACGGGGCGCAGTTCCGCAGCATCGGCTGCATCACCGACTTCGACGACCCGATCTTCATGCAGGACCTGGGACGCGCCCGGGAGAACTGCAGGGAGGAGACGGAGGCGAGCGACCACGTGCCGAGCTGCATCAACTCCCACCTGATAGCCGTGCAGGCCCGCTCGCTGCCGCACTTCCTCTCGATGGCGGCGCAGGCGGCGAAGTTCTGCCGCCCGCTGATAGACCCCGAGGGCGGCATCCACATGTCAGAGTCCAGGCTGTGCCCGACGGTGGCGCACGTCAGCGACGGTGTGGACGAGGCGTTCCGCAAGATGCGGGCCTCCCGCCCCTGCAAGGGCTGCAGGCTGTACAGGAACTTCGAGCAGCTGCACGCCGAGGAGATGAAGGTGCTGGACAGGCCGGTGGCGAACTAAAGGAGTTTGACGAATGGTAAGCAAGCCTATTCTCGATGCCTGCTGCGGCGGGAAGATGTTCTACTTCGACAAGGACGACCCGCGCGTGCTGTTCATGGACTGCCGTAGGACGGAGGCCCAGCTGAAGGACCGTGGAAAACTGCGTCGGTTCGAGGTAAAGCCGGACGTAGTGGGCGACTTCACGCGGATGGAGTTTGCTGACGGATCGTTCAGGATGGTTGTGTTCGACCCCCCCCCCATTTGAAGTACACCGGCTCGAAGAAGGAGGCCGAGAACTGGCAGATGGTGAAGTACGGCTGGCTGCCCGCCCACGGCTGGCAGGAGATACTGCGGAAGGGGTTCGCCGAGTGCTTCCGCGTGCTGGAACCAGGAGGTATCCTGATCTTCAAGTGGAACGAGACGGACATCAAGGTTTCGGAAATCCTCAGCCTCACGCCGCACAAGCCCGTCTTCGGACACATCAGCGGCAAGCGGGCGAACACGCACTGGATATGTTTTATGAAGGAACTAAAGGATTAAGGATATGACAAAGAATGAAGTAAAGAAGCTGGTGCCGGACGTATGCGTGCAGCAGCTAACACTAACCGACGACAACTGGTCGGCAAAGGCTCTTAATGAGAAAGCAAAAAATCTGGCAGACGGCCTGAGCACAGGGCTTATTTGCTGGGACTGGGACGGTTGCAAGAACCGTCTGAACGTGTTTACGTCCCTTGCCTTCAAGGATTTTCTTGACGCAGCGAAACCTGGGGCGAAACTCACCAACCGCCGCGGCAAGGAGTTTGTGATCACGGGTGAGCCTTATCTCGACAACTGCCGCATGTGTGTACCGACGGAATGCGGCATCTGGTTCTGCGAGAACATCTATGACCCTGATCAGAGTTACAAGTAAGAGACGGATGACGTATGGTGACGATGCTGGTCATACTTATCTTCCTGCAGGCCTGTCAGCTGATACTGACGCTTGTAATAGCCGTAGATTTCGGGGCGAAGATCGACAAGATAATGTTTGTACTCAGGATCCCCGGGAATGCTATACAAAGAACTATCGACGAACGGACCAAGAAAGGAAAGGACTGAACGATGGCTACGATACGGGATTCGGCATTCGACTACTCCATGCAGAGGGGCCACGGCAAGAAGGCCTACGAGAACTTCTACGCCGGCGCAAAGGCCGTCATTGAAGAAATCGCTGCGGCATACAATGTCGGCGGCATCGATGCAATGGTCGACCGCATCAACAGTTATGTCGAGGAACTTAAACACTAAGTGATATATGGACGCAGGAAAAGGACGAAACAATAAACTCAAAAGAATATGGCAAACGTACAACCGACAACTGAGGACATAATGAAGTCTATCCCACTGACACCGGCGGTCATTGCGAAATTCACGGACTTTCTCGTGAACCCCGAGAAGTATAACTGTACATACAAGCCACTGAAGGAGTGCTTCGTGGAGGGCGACCACTACGAACCGCAGCACCTGCTCTACCAGCAGTACGTGGACTACATCAAGAAGCCGCTTCCGAAGGTGGTGTTCTACATCATCATGCAGGAGCAGTTCCCTGAACATTTCGGCAAGGACGACCGTGAAGGCACGCGTCACGACTTCGGGTATAAACTGAAATTAAACGTATAGCGACATGAAACTGAAACGAATTACATTCACCGGCGTAGACGCCAGGACGGACATCCAGGACCTGGTGGACATCCAGCGCGAGTACCCGATAGCGGAGTTCGGCGTGCTGACCAGCTACCACTGGTACGAGAACGGCAACCGCTACCTCGCCCCCATGCTGGTGAAGAGCCTGCCGGGAAGGGACTTGAGCCTCGCGCTGCACGTCTGCGGGTCGGCGGCCCACGACGCCGCCGTCGGTGACTGGGAGAAGATAGACAGACACCTGCTCGGGACGCTCGACATGTTCCGCCGCATACAGCTGAACGTTTCCAACCGGCTGGACAACCCGGCGGTCCTCAGTGCCCCGCCCTACCTGCAGCAGCTGATAGTGCAGCAGCGCAGCCGCCACAACCTCGAGCTGTACAGCAGGACCTTCGACGCCCTGCACGGTTCCCCGAACTGCTATGTGTCTGTACTGCTTGACGCATCCGGCGGACAGGGTATCGACACACCCCTGGAGGTGTTGCCGACACCCAGGATGGTGGGATATGCCGGCGGCTTCAATCCCGACAACGTGGCTGACAAGCTGGTGTTCCTCCTGCAGAACGTCCCCCGTGGCGGCAGGTTCTGGATCGACATGGAGAGCGGCGTCAGGACGGACGACTGGTTCGACACCGCCAAGGTGCGCCGCGTGCTCGCCACCTGCAGGGAGGTGGTCAGGGGACTTGGAATCGAGGAGTGATCATGGCAGAGTTCAGTTATTTAAACAAACTCCAAGAGGCTTTATGGGCACTCGAAAACGCTGACTACAGCGAAAGAGGGAACCGTGAAGACCTCCGCCGCGCTACCATCCAGGATTTTCGGAGGCAGGTGGATGTAATATATCGGTTGTGTGACGACGCAAAATCGGCACAAATGTTAATGTCTAAAAGAAATAGGTAATATGGCTACGAAGTTTGCAGGAAACGGACTGAGCCGCACGGCGATGATATTCAGGATCGCGGCAATGGGGGGGGTAGAACTGACCATTCCGATGCTGAACAAAATCAAGGACGTCAATCCCCGATCGCTGGAGCGAGTCTACGACGAGGTGCTGCGCGTCGGCGATGCCGGCAACGCCCGCTTCGCACTGAGGCTGATATTGAAATGAACAAGGATTAAAAGGATTAAAGGATATGGCAAAGACAATGGAGCAGATTAAGGCGTCAGGCCTTGCGATGGACATACAGGAGTTCACTTCCGAACGACCGGAATGCAACGACATGACGGTGGAGGACTTCGTGTACTATCTGCTTGACTTCAGCCGTGGGATCAAATAATACTGAGTATGAAGGCAAAGGAACTGATGATAGGAGACATCGTCCGCGTCGGCAAAGACGTGTCCATCAAGAAAGGCACTATCGTCGAGATACGCGGCATCGACGACGACATGGTGTTCCCAGAAATGGGACTGAAGGGCTGCGCGGCGTGCGTGCCCATAGGCGACCCGGACGGCGTGTCCGGCGGCGTGTGGCTGGACTACCTGGAGCCGTTGCCGCTGACGAAGGAGATACTGGAGCGGAACGGATTCGTGGCCGGAGACAGCGGCAGAGAGTACCTGGGATATCTGAAGTACTATCTTTTTAACGACAGAAACCGCTGCAGATTAGCATTGAAGTGGTATATAAAGGAGAACTTGTGTGAGATGTCGCTTGAAGAAGCCCCTTTCTGGATAATCATCAAGTTCGTCCATCAGCTGCAGCACGTCCTGCTTTCGTGCGAAATAGATAAGGAAATAAAGTTGGAGGACTGACTATGTCAAAAGTATTGTATATGAAAATCGTGGCGGGGCACAGTTACACCGCACTGAAAGACTTGAACAATCCCCGGAAGGGGCGCGCCTTTACAAAGGGCAAGACTTACACGGCGGTGAAGAACGACGCCTTGAGCGGCGACGACGGAGAGAGCTACGGATTTCCGCCGCATTCCAGACTGCTGGATTTCTTCAAGGAGGACAGCGTATGAACAAAAGACAAATTGAACTGTGGGCTAAAGGCCGTTTGTTTGAAGTCATGAACGGGATAGGAGCGCAGGATGCTAAAAGCGTTCTTACAGACCTCCTTGACTTTTTGGGATCCAATTCGGAATATGACTACCTGATGGTAGAGGCAGAAGTTGTCGATGACAGCTTTGGTCAGCAAGTAGGAGAAGTACCTGCTATCCGATACGATGTGCAGCCAGAGGACAATTTAGAAATTGGCGACAAGGTAAAACTGATAATAATCAAGGAGGACTGAGCGATGAGAGGAAAGATCTGGAACTTCATCAGGCCATGTGACCCGGAGAAGGTGATACGGTTCGAGAACACGACGGGCGAGACGTTCGGCGCCATGTACAAGGCAAAGGCATGGCTCAACGCCCACGGCTACGTCTACGGCTCTACGGACCTGAGCCCGTACCTGCCGGCGATGAAGGGCAGCCGATACACGCTGCCGCAGAAGCTCCACAACTTCGAGCTCGACGACTACCTGCGGGTGACGGCCGTGCTCTACTCGCACGACTACCGCGACGGCTGGGTGGAGGTGTGGCTCGTGGAGCCGATGTACGTCCTCGACCTCGTGGTGACGTACCGCTGGTACGACATGATCCTGAGCGGCGAGAAGCGCGAGGAGTACCGCGATATCCAGAAGTGGCGCCGTCGCATCGTCGGCAAGCCGTACACCCACGTCCGTTTCCGCCGCGGCTACACCTCGACATGCCAGATCCTGAGCGTCGACGAGATAACGACCGGAATCGGCCGCGAGGACTGGGGAGCACCGCAGGACAGGAAGGTACTCATCATCAAGCTCGGCGAAAGGTATGGAAAAAGGTAACTTAATAAAATAAATGATTATGATTTACGCAAGGATTATCGGCTCGATAGTGAGCGTCATGGTGCTGTTCTACTACGTTTTCGTAGTGCTGCAGTGCTGGGGGCTGATACGCTTCTCGCACGAGAAGATCACGTTCCCGAAGGTGTTGATACCATTCTATTACTTTTTCAAATAACAATTTAAAAAATTATGATTATGCAAGAATTAAAAGTACCTAAGAGTGCCATTATCGGCATCTTCTCGTTAGTGATCATCGTCGCCGTGCTGTTCTTCTTCTCGGGAATGTTCGAGGACTGCGACAAGTCGAAGATTTACGTCAACCAGTACCCGTTCACTGGAGAGTATGCAGTCTGGACGGACGGCGGACTGCAGAAGCAGCTCTGGGGCAACACCTATGAGTACTCGAAGACCACGCAGGTGGAGTTCACCGGCGTGGTGAAGAACGAGGACGGCTACGTGGCAGACGGTGAGAACCCTGGCGCCGCCGTGACGTTCAACGACAAGGGGCGCGGGTTCATCATCGGCTCGCTGCGCGTGGTGCTGCCCATCGACTTCGAGCATATGTCGAAGATTCAGCAGGACTTCGGAAGCGAGCAGGCGCTCATCTCGACGCTCGTCCGCCCGACTCTTTACAAGGTAGTGACCTCCTGCGGTCCGCTGATGTCGTCATTGGAGTCCGTGTCCGAGACCCGTACCGACCTTATCCAGTACATCACCGACCAGCTGAACAACGGCGTGTACAAGACGAAGATCAAGAAGGTGGAGGTGGTCAACGAGCTGACCGGCGATAGCGACGTGGTGGCCAAGGCAGAGCTGATCACCGACGCCAATGCACCCGGCGGCTTCAAGCGCCAGGAGGTGTCCCCGTTCTCGCAGTACGGCATCACCTGTAACCTCGTAAGCATCACCGACATCAAGTACGACAAGGCCACACAGGACCAGATCGACGCTCAGAAGGGTGCGAACCTCGCCGTCATCACCTCGAAGACCAAATCACTCGAGGCCATCCAGAAGACCATCCTCGTGACCGAGCAGGGCAAGCAGGCCGCCGAGACCGCCAAGTGGGAGCAGGAGAAGGAGAAGGCACGCGCCGTGACCAAGGCGCAGCAGGAGTATGAGGTGGCGAAGCTCGAGGCCGAGAAGGCCGAGCAGGTGGCCCGCAAGGTGAAGGCCGAGGGCGAGGCAAAGGCCGCTGCAAACCGTGCGCTTGTTGCCGCTGGTCTTACGCCGTTGGAGAAGGCTACCATCGAGAAGGAGACCGCCATCGGCGTGGCACAGGCCCTGGCCAACTCCAACGTGCAGTGGGTGCCGTCCATCATGATCGGCGGATCCGGCTCCAGCAACAGCAACGCCATGGACGCCGTCGGCCTGAACATGATGATGGACATCGTGAAGAAAATGAACAAGTAGCTTGGTGTAAAATGGGTGAATATGAATAACGTAGATGTTTACAGACTGTTCCAGGCGCAGTTCAACCGCCTGCAGGAGACAGGGAAGCTGTTCCGCTCCACGGTGACGGGACGGCAGGTGTGGGAGGCGTACATGCGGGGCTTCGACAACGACCCGATATGGCGCAGCCCGGAATCGAGCGAGCACAACTGCAACACGTGCCGAAACTTCTTTGAGCGCTACGGCAACGTCGTGGCGATTGACGGCGACCTGAACGTGATGACGATGTTCGACGGCGAGACGACGGACGAGTACCGCGAGTCGTTCCGCCTGATGTCGGAGCTGCTGAAGAGTGCGCCCGTCGGCGGCGTGTTCGTCGAGACGTTCAGCTATCTCAACAGCGTGCCTTACGAGAAGGCAAACCGCAACGCCGAGGACTTCGCGCTGGGCGTGGCACGTAACCAGAAGATCTACACCGAGGCCGAAGCCCGTCAGTTCGGCGTGGTCGAGGCGGGCCGCGTCTATACCTTTGATCACTTCATGGTGCGGCTCAACAAGAAGTTCGTGTCGTTCACCAATGACTCCCGCGAGGCGCTGGAAGCCCGCTACCGTGAGGACAAGGTGCAGCTGGAGAAGGCCTACAATACCATCGGCGAGGACACGCTGCAGCTGGTGATAGACCTGATCAGGCAGGGCTCGCTGCTCAACGGCGACGCCTACCTGAAGAAGGTGGAGGACTTCCGGGACATGATTCACAGCCTACATGCCTACGCCGACATGAACGACCAGCAGCGTGACAACCTATTCTGGAAGGAGAGCTACAAGTACCAGTACGCCCGCTTCCGCACCGAGCTCATCGGCACGCTCTGCACGGAGCTGGCCGAGGGCAAGGAGTTGGCGAAGGCTTGCACCGACTGGAACAAGCGCGTGGATCCTGCCAACTACATGAAGGCGAAGGCCCCCATCACGCAGCAGATGATTGACGCGGCCAGGGCGTTCGTCACGGAGAACGGCTACGAGCAGAGTTTCAACCGCCGCTGTGCCACGATGGAGGATATCAAGGTTTGCGACATCCTTCATGCCAACGCTGGCGACGGAACGATAAAACCCGTGAGCATCTTCGACGGACTGAAGCCCACGGCCACACGCCACAAGAGCAGCGAGTTTGATGGTGTTCCGGTGGTAGGCATCGACGAGTTCATGCGCGACATACTGCCGACGTGCAAGGCTGTGGAGGTGTATCTACAGAACCGCATGGAGAAGAACTTCGTGACGCTGACGGCTCCCGCAGTGGAGGACTCCAAACCCATCTTCAAGTGGCCTAACAACTTCGGCTGGACGTACAACGGCAACCTTGCCGGAAAGTCAGAGATACGCGAGGCGGTGAAGCAGGCAGGCGGCTTCGTTGACGCTTACTTCCGTTTCTCAATCCTTTGGAACGAGAACGGGCAGGACATCTGCGACCTCGACGCTCATGCTTTTGAGCCAAACGGCACGGAGATATACTACTCGACCTACAAAGGACGCAAGACCCCCATTTGCGGCGGTATGCTCGACATCGACATGATACGACCTGAAGGCCGTGGCGTGGAGAACATCTTCTGGACTGACCCCGAAAGGCTCCAGGACGGCGACTACAAGTTTGGCATCGTGAACTACGACGACGGTCCCAACACCGTAACCAAGGCTGAAATCGCTATCGGTGACGAGGTGTTCCAGTACGAAGTACCTCACCGCATCCCTCACCGTCAGCCCGCATGGATTGCCACCGTCACCATCAAGGACGGACGCATGACCGCCATCAAGCACAGCGACTACCTGAAGGACGGCAGCGGCATAGTGCGCGAAATCTACGGACTGCGTACCTGTGAGTTCCATCGCGTCAGCCTTGTGTGCCTCTCGCCTAACTACTGGCAGTCTGAGGTAGGCCACAAGCACTACTTCTTCATGCTCGACGGAGCAAAGGCACCGAAAGCCATCCGAGGATTCCACAACGAGTTCCTGACCGCCGACCTCTTAGACCACCGAAAGGTGATGGAAGTGCTCGGACAGACGCAGCAGGTAGAGAGCACCGACGGCCAGCTGTCGGGCTTAGGCTTCAATGCCACCGTGCGCGACGAGATGGTTGTCCGCGTCACGGGGAAGGACAACAGGGTTATCAGAATAAAATTCTAATCATTTAATCATTACAACTATGTACAAGAAAGCAAGCCAAATGAAACTGCGCATCGCCACCAGCCGTGGCATGCTGAGTGTAGAACATCTGTGGGATCTGCCGAAGGACGAGATCGGACAGATAGCCACCGACGTACACCGTACCATCAAGGAGGCCGAGGCCGCCGACGAACTGGGATTCCTCCGCCTGCCGGAGCGTAAGGAGCAGACAGCGGAAGAACTTACCTTCAACATCCTGAAGGACATCTATCTGACCAAGCAGGAAGAGGAGGATAAGGCTCACCGCCGCGCCAAGGCTCGCGAGAACAACCGCCGCATACTGGAACACATCGCCCGCAAGCAGGACGAGGAACTGGCCGGCAAGAGCATCGACGAGCTGCAGGCCATGCTCGAAGCAGAGGACTAAGCGATATGAATGCTCGGCATGCAGGTTCTGGATGAAGTCGCAGACGCACGGTAACCATTGTGTCTGCTTGGGCAGGAAGCCGTGCGACCGCGACCGGCGCGACAAGGTGGCGGAACACCGCAAGAAGCACAACAGGCGCCGCCAGAAATGGGAGTAAAGACAAATTGAACGGATTAATATTTTCAATTCAAAACGAGAGAACTATGTTTGAGAACATGCAGCAGACCTTCAATGGTCTATTTGGTAAGATTGCACCGGGTATGTGCCGTCTTACGATGAACGGCAACATTGCCGTTAAGTGCAGTAACGGTTACAAGTGCTACAACGTGAAGAAGGGCACTTTGACCAACGTGACTAACTTCTGCTTCAACGTGGGCGACGAGATGTTCTTCGTCATCCCGACGAACAAGGTGGAGGTTGGCGACATCATTCTCGTGCAGGGCAAGCCCAAGTGCGTGACGGCTGCCGACAAGAAGGTGATTACAGTGATCGACTACGAGAACTCTGAGGTGCGTCAGGTAGTGCCAGAGCGTCATGTGTTCATGGGCAGCACGTATTTCTATGGTAAGGTCATTTCGATGTTCGGCAACTCGTTTAAGCAGGGCAAGGGTCTTGGCAACGTGATGAAGATGATGATGTTCTCGCAGATGATGGGCGGCGGCAACGCTGGCGGTGGCACAATGGGCAACCTCGGTCAGATGATGGCGATGTCGATGTTCATGGGCGGTGGCAGCAATCCTTTCGAGGGTATGTTTGACTTCTCACTCGATGCACCTGCCGATGAGGACGACGATGAAACTGAAAGTGAAACAAAAAATGAAGATTAATTATGGGAGCAATTAACAAAACCGATTTTCGCGAGTATGGTAAGACTGAGGAGCAGACTCAGCATGTAGAGAACACTGAAAAGAAGCAGGAGGAATAGTCATGGGTAGCGGAACAGTATCACACAGCAGTCTGAAGAGCTATGCTTCTTCTTTGGGCCGCTCTTACGACAGCAGTACAGGACGTGTGAAGGGTCAGACCTTCGAGGCACGTAATATTGATCCGACGCTCAACCCTCGCGGTTTCAAAGTCCGTGAGTGTTGCAACAGCGACGAGCACCCTAACACGGTGCCCGTCATCCTGGCACTCGACGTGACCGGATCTATGGGCGAAGCCTGCGCTGAGACCGCTGCAGCCCTCGGCAAGATTGTCACCAGCCTTTACGACAAGTTTGCCGACATCGAGTTCTGCATCATGGGCATTGGCGACCTCGACTACGACCACGCCCCAATCCAGATGAGCCAGTTCGAGAGTGACGTGCGCATCGCCGTGTCGCTCGACAAGGTGTTCATGGAGCATGGCGGTGGCGGCAACGGCTTTGAGAGTTATACCGCCGCATGGTATATGGGCTTGCATCGCACGAAGCTCGACTGCTACGACAAGCAGGGTCGCAAGGGTATCATCATCACAATGGGCGACGAGCCCCTGAATCCCTATCTGCCAGCCCGTGAACTGAACCCCTGCATCGACGCTACGGAAGAGCGCGACATCGAGACGCCGCTGCTCTACAACCAGGCATCGCAGAAGTTCGACATCTTCCACATAGCCGTTGACAGTCCCCGCTGCTGCTACCGTCGCTATCAGCACGACGTTGACAATTCTTTCGGTCAGCAGCTTGGCTCACGCTACAAGGTTTCGACCATCGACAGTCTGGCGCAGACCATCGAGGACTGCATCGCAGAGAGTATTCAAGGCGTGGCCGCTGCCCCTGCTCAGGAGGCACAGCCCGCACAGCAGAATAGTAACGGCATCAGTTGGTAAGCGTATGAAGGCAAGTATCGTAATCGGTGCAAACTACGGCGACGAGGGCAAGGGAACCGTCGTTGCACGGCTCGCCAAGGAGAGCACCAACGTACTGAACATCCTCACGAATGGAGGCTCACAGCGTGGGCACTCCATTCTCACCAAGGACGGCTCGATGACGTTCCAGCACTTCGGCAGCGGCACCTACCACGGAGCCGACTCGTACTACGGTCCTGAATATGTGCTGAACCCCATGCAGTTCGTCAAAGAGTACACGGAACTGATTCGCAAGCCGGAGCATATTTATCGCGACCGCCGCTGCCGTTGGTCAACGCCCTACGACGTGATGGCCAACCTCATTGACGAGGAACAGCGCCGTCGCAAGGCCAGCTGCGGCATGGGTATCTGGTTCACCATCCGACGCTGCAATCAGACCCCCATCATGCTGTTCGAAGACTTCATGCACCTTACGCCATCCATCCAGGAAGCCTATCTCGATGGTGTGATGCGATACTACGAGCGGCAGATGGACATCTCGAAAAAGTGGCGTGACATCTGGTTTTCCGACGGTGTGCGATCTCACTTCTATAAAGACTGTGAAACCATGCAATCGCTGACCACTGTGGCTGACCTAAAGAATATCACCGGCTACGACCACCTCATATTCGAGAACGGTCAGGGCCTGCTACTCAGCGACACAGGCCGCGACACCGCCGACACCACCCCGTCGGACACCGGCATCCAGTACGGCCTTCGTATGGCCCGCGAGTGCGGCATTACCGACATCACCGCCCACTACGTCACCCGTCCCTACCTCACCCGTCACGGCGACGGAGCGATGGAGTCAGAAGTGATGCACCGTCACACCATCAGCCGCGACGTGCAACCCGACCGTACCAATGAGTACAACGAGCATCAAGGCCAGTTCCGTTACGGCGGTCTCGACATCAACCGACTGTGGCAGCGCATCCATGCCGACGCAAAAGATGTGCCCTACGTCGTAGAACTTACACACTGCGACGAAATGAACCGCGAACCCGACTTCCGTTGCACATTCGAGAAGGTCATCTGCACCGACAAGGCAATGGTATAATATAAAGGATTAGCGATATGGACAATACGAAATTTACGCCCGTCTGTATGGCGGAAGAGTTCTGGGCCTGCTCGCAGTTCTCGGTGGCGAGGCATACCGGACACATCAGACTCAACGGTCACGAGTACGTGATCGTGAACAAGGAGGGCAAGGATATCTTCCAGTGCAGCATCGAGGCGGAGAAGGCTGGACGAGACAAGGCCATCGAGCCCGGCGAGCCCGCAGACCTCTGCCGCCGGGACTTCGTGATGTACTACCGCAGGCTGGGCCGCGACGCGTTCCTCCAGGTGCTGAAGGACAACCCAGCCGCCACCGACAGGGAGCTGATGAAGATCTACAAGGAGAGAATCAAGGAGGAAAAGATATGAACGAGCAGTTTGACATAGTGAACCTCCTGAACAACAAGGAGGCGCTGATAAGGTACATCCTCGGCATGATCACGTCGGGCGAGAAGTTCGCCCAGAACCTGCCGCAGATGCGCGAGCGGGGATGGAGCGAGCAGGGCATGCTTGACAAGGTGATCGAGATAACCGCCATACAGTCGCAGCAGATCAAGCACCTGGCGCTGGTGGCCCTGATCGCCGTGCAGTCGAGCGACTTCGACGGCAGCGTGGGCGAGATGATGGTCAAGATGGGCCGCGGCGAGGAGGCGCTGAAGGCGATGTTCGACGCGAAGCTGAAAGGGAAATAGGACATGAGGAAGATACCTGTTTACTACCAGAAGTTCATAGTCGACCTGAAGGACTGCAGGCACGGCGACTGGGTCTACGACGACGAGGGACGGCTGTGCTTCGTCGAGGTCAGGCCGGGAGACGGCGAACACGGACCGTGCTACTCGCTTCACAGCTACGGCATCGAGACGTGGTGCCCCGGCAATACGGCCGTCTTTCCGCTGTCCCTCGCGACGATGGCGATCGCGAGGGACATGGAGGCGCACCGCGACAAGTACCACAGGGCGGGCATCATGAACCCCGCCTTCTCGCGGGAGCTGAGGGAGGAGTTCATCAACCTCATGCTCGTCGACGACGAGGCCGACGACTGCAGGGAGCAGTACAGGGCGATATGGGGGCGGATGAACGCCCGCCTCGAGGAGCGGCTGAGAAGCGCGGAGGTATTACACATCAACAGAAAGGGGAACTGAGCATGCGGTACATGGTGATAATGAGGGACAGCTCGGCGTTCATGACCGACTGGTACAGGTACGGGAACTGCTGGACGGAGGACATCTTCTGCGTGGTGGACACATGCGCGGACAGCGTGACCTTCGACGGCAGGGAGTGGCAGGACGCGGGGAGGGACCATCTATGAACTGGATCAGGACATCGGAACGGCTGCCGGCGACTGACATGTCCGGCGAGAGCGAGTACGTGCTGGCGTACAGGGGGCGGCGCTGCATCCCGCAGATCGTGAAGTACTCCGACGGCACGGACGCCAAGCGCGGGTGGTGGACGCAGAGCTTCGGGCACATCCCCTTCCATACCGGCCGCGGAAGCAGGCGCCGCCTGACGTTCACGCACTGGTGCGAGATAGAATATCCGGAATAAACAAACATAAAGGAAACAGGTTATGAAACAGACAGACATCAAGAGGCTCGAGAAGGCGGTCGAGCTCTACAAGAAGATCGAGGCGGTGTTAGACAAGGCGTGCGACAGCATCGAGAGCCAGCCGACGGAGTACTTCTTCCGCGGCGAGCAGACGACGTCCCGGCTGGTGAAGGAGATGTACGAGGCCGCCATCAGGGAGCGCAAGTACATCGAAGGGAAGATAAACGCATTCAAGGAGCTGTGATTATGGGAAGACCTGTAGGAAACGGACTGATAGAACTCGTCGACGAGAAATCGAGCGACCATGGGTTCTTCTGCATGAAGCTGGTGGGCTACATCGGCGAGGAGAGCAAGGAGCAGCTGACGCTCGACTACCAAGACCTGTGGGAACTGCGCTTCTCCGAGGCCAAGGCGGGCCGTTGTGCCTACCGCGACGCCTGCCCCATCCATGCCAGGGCGGTGGCGAAGCGCGGGAAACAGCCGGTACAACTGACACTCAATTTCTAAAGATATGACACGGGCAACACATTTCATCGAAACTATCAGTGGTGAATGGATAAAGGGAGCGTCGCAACTGATACCAAACCTGCAGGAAGGTCAGTTCGTGATAACGATGGACGGCAAGGAAAAGGACTACAGGAAATGGCGTTGGCGAATAGACAAGATAGAAACGATCATTGGAAGCGGTGTCGATTCAGTCCTGCAAAACGTGTTTATGACCTGCTGTGGTCCCGAAGATCAATGGCAAAAATTCGTAGAAGGGAAAAAGGAATAACAATATGAACGAGAAGAAGACAGTAGAGCACGCCGCGAGTGTTATCAAGGCGATGCAAGAAGAGTATGCCAAAGGTGTCATCAAGGATTGGGAAATGCCACCGATGGTGAACATGAAGACGGGAGACACCACAGGTTTTGCCGTAGTGATTCAGGTCGGCACAAAGTACGACTACGACGAAGAGCTGCTCAGACAATGGAAGGAGCGATTCGATGCCGACGAGTACAAAATCAGCGCACGGCGCAATCAGTTGTGGCTGACGTTCACGATTCGGACATTCGTGCCGACGGATGCGCACATCGCTAAGATGGCACACGCAATCGGACTCGACAATGAGCGACCAGAAGAGGGAGGGTGTTATAAGGCATACCGCAACGGCTCATGGTACGACGAACCTGACCAGCTGTGGGATGAACTGGTTGTGTCCGGCTATGCCACCGACCAACGCAGGGAGAAGGATTACAGTTACTATGTCACGCCGAAGGGTATGCAATTCCTCGCACGGCATCATAAGATAATGATTAAGTACACCGAAGAGTACGAAGGGAGGGTCTGACCGATGGTACTACACAGATTCATGTCGAAGCGGGAGTACGACGCACTGATGACGGGCGAGGTGCTGCGCAACGATACCGACCACGGGGCGATGGGGCAGAAGACGGACAGCGTGGGCTTCTGTTTCTTCCCCGAGCCGCCCGACGAGGCGATACACTGGCTGTCGTTCATCGTCGATGCCGACGTCTGCGTGACGATGGAGATACCCGACGCGCTGCTGCGCAAGTCGAAAGGCCGTTACCGCGACGTGGAGAAAGACAAAGGCAACGGGCTATTCGACGAGCCGCCGATGCTGTGGCGCACGGAATACTGCCTGACGGAGTACAGCCTGCAGACCGTCCGCGTGCTGCACGTTACCGACCAGTACAAGTGGTATGGCCGCATTCCCGAGAACGCTTCCTTCTTCGAGCGCATCGAACGGCTCCGTATGGTGGGCGAAATGGAGAACAAGCGATTAAAAAATTAAAGATTTAGCGATATGATTAACAATTTCAAACTGACGGGGGAGATTCACGCCGACATCCCAACGGTATGCGAGGCCATTGAATATGCAAAGGCTTTGGTCGATGGGCTTATGGAGGAAGCCACGGGTAAGATGAACATCAAGGAGCATCCGAGGAACACGGCTGTGTTCGTGGATATGCTCGAACTGCAAAAGACGGTGGCTCAGGCGAAATCCTGCACTGACCGTCTGGCTTGGGACGAGAAGCGGCGGTTCTATGGCCCGCTGGCTGACAGAGACGACATTTTCATTGGTAAACACGATTGACGTATGAAGACAGAGAACTATTTAGACCCTGAGCGGCTGGCGAAGTTACAGCAGCGGATATGGGACGTGGCGACGGCGCACGGCTGGCACGAACAGCCAATATCGACGGCGCAGTATTGCGGACTGATAATGACCGAAATGGCCGAAGCAATCGAGGCCGATCGCAACGGCAGACGCTTCAAGATGACATCGGCACCGCCCGAACACCCGCAATGGTTCCAAGGCTGGTATCAGGAGTGGGTAAAAGGAACCATCGAAGAAGAGTTTGCCGACGTAGTGATCCGCGTGCTCGACATGGCGCAGGAGGTTCACGGCGACAAGATGCGCTGGCTGGGCTACTACCCCTGGGGGCAGACGTACCACGAAAAGGATAGTTTCATCGAGAATGCCTGGTACTTCATCCGCGAGGTGCTGAACTGGGGCACGATGAACATCAGCGATTGCGTGTCGTTCATGTTCGACTGGGCGCAAGACCTCGGCATCGACCTGTGGCAGCACATCGAATGGAAGATGAAGTACAACGAACTCCGTCCGTATAAGCATGGCGGGAAGAAATATTAAGGAGGACTGACGGATGAACGAACCGATTTGTGCCGAGTGCAAGAAATGGGATATGGGCGAGACGTGGGGTACGGGGCGCGGCAAGACTATCGTGGAGTGCCGTGGATGGTGCCACAAGACACCGTGGCGCAAGCCGCGATGGAACTACGAACCCGTCTGCGGCAGCTTCGACCCACGCGAAAAGACCAGCCTGATACTGCACGGTCAGGGCTATCCGACCGAAGAGCAGTTGCAGGAGATTGACGAAGAGATAAGAAAATTCTTAAACAAGGACGATATGGAACAACAGGAACAACCCAAGCGTGACAAGGCGGCTGAGTATGCCGAGGTGGTAGGCCGACGCTTCCGACCGACGTTCGACTCGCCGATTGACTATTTCGAGATTCGCGGCTACGATGCCGAGCGCGACATGGTGCTGACCACGGCACATCCAAAGCAGGGCGACCCCTTCGACGATGAGATTGAAGAGGTATATCTGATGGGCGCTTTCGAGAATGGTGACTACAAGGCCATCAACGACAAACCCGTTGATGAGCGGACGTTTGAAATCATGGCACGGCCATACCTCGACATGATGCCGCCAACGGTGACGCGCAAGCAGAAGTTCTGCGGCCCGTGCTGCGACCGCTGCCAGCACCGCTTCGGCACGACGAGCAACCGCGAATGGTGCAGCAGCCACTACGAGAATGATAAGTGTTACAGATTCAAATTGGCCAAGCAATGAAACTCTTCAAACGACTATTGGACTTTCTGAACATCCACCCCGACAAGAACCAGCGGTGGACGCTATCGACGCTGTTCATCGTCGGGCTGTTGGATGCCTACGTCGGCCCCGCCATATCGAAAGCATGGGTGACGGAGCTGCCTGCCGAATGGCTCGCCTTCCAGTCGCTCGTCTATTCGGTGGTCGGTCTGCTGATCGGCATGATATGGAAAGGCTGGGTGCGCCGACGGGCTATCCAGTGGTTCACGGTGCTCTGCATCGTCGAGTCGGCGGCGGGCTTCTGCGTCGGCATGTGGCTCTGCTTCGTGGAGTACAACGTGTGGGTGTTGGCCATCGCCTGCCTGCTCTACGGCACGCTCGTGTCGGAGTTCATCGGCAAGTGCCTGATGACGTTCCGTCCGAAGCTTTGGAACGAGCATGAGCGCGAGGTCTATGACAACAACAACGACGTGGTGTGCGGCATCTACTGCATTGTCGGCTACGTCTGCGCCCTGCTGTTCATGCCGTCGCTGCGGGTGGCCATGTTCATCTGGGGTCTGTGCTGCGGCATCGACAACATCGGCTGGCTCGTGGTGTATCACAAGAACAGGGAGAAGTTTTTGGAAATAGAAAAGGAGGGTTGACTATGGGACTGATAGACCAAATGAAGTATGCCAAGATACTGTATCTGGCGGACGTGCTGGAGGACATCCAGAACGAGATGAGCAGGGACTACCGATGCCACAGCTATGCCGAGAGTATCAATGGCATCGTGAAAGACCTGCGCGAGACGATAGCCGGCACTTCGGCGCCAAACGAAATGGAGTGCGAGAAGTTCGAAATCAAGCTACTGGAGCATTGTCGCAAAGCCAACATGATGGACTTCCCGCGTAATGAACTTGAGCAAATCAAGTTTCTTCATACTCGCGCTGTCGAAGACGAACTGTTGCAATTCATCAGGAAGAACAAGCTGATTCGTGTCTGCAAGCACGAGGATGACAATGGAAACATGACGTTCGCCGCCTCGCTGATAGTCGGAATTGAAAAGCAGCCTTACGTTCCGCAAGAGCAGCCGCTGACTCCCGTGGACGGCCTGGCGAAATGGATGGACGAAATGGATGAGGACTGACAACGAATTAAACAGATTATACGAATTATGGAAAAGGTGAAGTACAAAGTACGTTCCGACAGTTCAAAGACACCGTGCCCTCACGGCATGATGGCAACCTGCATCAACTGCCGTATCACGAAGCCACACATCGTCCATGTCGGCTCGTGGATGGAAAGGGACTGTCCTTTCTTTGCGGGCGAAGTTATAGGAAAGAACGAGGTGCTTTGCAACTACATGCCAACAGACATATTCAAAATATACAATTCAAGATGAACAACATCGAACTACTTTACATCGACCTCTTCTGTGGGGCGGGCGGCACGTCGAGCGGCGTGGAGTACGCCACGGTGGACGGCAGGAAGTGCGCCGAGGTGATAGCGTGCGTGAACCACGACGCAAACGCCATCAAGAGCCATGCGGCGAACCATCCGAAGACGATGCACTTCACCGAGGACATCCGCACGCTGGACCTGGCACCGTTAGTGAAGCACCTACAGAGGATGAAAAAGAAGCACCCACGGGCGAAGGTTGTATTGTGGGCCTCGCTGGAATGCACGAACTTCTCGAAGGCGAAGGGCGGTCAGCCCCGCGACGCAGACAGCCGCACGCTGGCCGAGCACCTGTTCCGCTACATCGAGGCCATCGACCCCGACTACATCCAGATCGAGAACGTCGAGGAGTTCATGTGCTGGGGCGACCTCGACGAGAACGGACACCCCATCTCGCGCTTCGAGGGACGCAGCTACATGCGGTGGGTGAAGCACGTGACGGACTACGGCTACGACTACGACTGGCGCCTGCTGAACGCTGCCGACTTCGGGGCCTACACCTCGCGCAAGCGGTTCTTCGGGCAGTTTGCCAGAAAGGGACTGCCGATAGCGTTTCCCGTGCAGACTCATGCGAAGATGCCGAGCGACCTGTACCCCAACAAGGATAATCCAAAGGGCTTTTATCCTACGCCTGACTGGCACGAGCTGTTCCCCGGCTTCTATCTGCCTTGGAAGCCCGTCCGCGAGGTGCTCGACCTGGAGGACGAGGGAGAGAGCATCTTCACGAAGAAGAAACCGCTGTGCGAGAAGACGCTGGAGCGCATCTATGCCGGACTCATCAAGTTCGTGGCGGGAGGCAAGGAGCGTCACGAGGCATGGATATTGAAATACAACTCCACTAATCAGGACGGCCATCACAACCCGCCAAGCATTGACGAACCGTGTCCTACGGTGGCCGTTCAGAACCGCCTCGGACTGGTTAAGGCTCAGTTCCTCTCGAAGCAATTCAGCGGCGACCCGATGTCGAAGAACCAGGGCATCGACCGCCCGGCGGGAACCGTCACCTGCAGGGATCACCACGCCTTCGTCACCGCATATTATGGTAACGGCTTCAGCCAGTCGGTGGACGAGCCCGCGCCGACGGTCACGACGAAGGACCGCATAGCACTGGTGACGAGCCGGTTCATCGCCAACGAGTACAGCGGTGGCGGTCAGCTATCCGACATCAACCAGCCGTGCCCCGCCGTGCTGACTACACCGAAGCAGAAGGTGGTGTCGGCCCAGTACCTGATGAACCCCCAGTTTGCCAGTGCAGGCGGCAGCATCGACAAGCCCTGCTTCACGCTGATAGCCCGCATGGACAAGATGCCGCCCTACCTGGTGAGCACCGAGCAGGGCGTGGGCATCGCCATCTACGAGGACGACAGCCCCATGACGCGCAAGGTGAAGGAGTTCATGGCCATGTACGGCATCGTCGACATCAAGATGCGGATGCTGAAGATCGTCGAGCTGAAGCGCATCATGGGCTTCCCGGAGGACTACACCCTCATCGGCACGCAGGCCGAGCAGAAGAAGTTCATCGGCAACGCCGTCGAGGTAAACATGAGCCGCGTGCTCTGCGAGGCCCTGGCAAGGAAACTAATGGATAAAGCAGCATAATAACATCAACTAATAATTTACGGCTATGCTATATTTGAGTGAACTTTACGGACGCATCGGGCAGATACTGCGCGAGCACGGAGACATGGAGGTGGCGAGAATGCAAAATGTGCATATTGACGGACTGACGAACGCCTACTCCGGCTTCATGGAGTATGACAACACGGACTTCTACATCCATCAGTCGGACGTCACAGAGGGCAACGGCGAGAGCGGCAAGGTCATCGCCAGCCGCAAGCGCTTCGTGATAAACCCCTACGGCAATGGGAAGAGGAACAAGGAGATGTATTAGACAACGGATTAAACGAATATCATGAATTATGAAACTGAAATACAAATGGCATTCGTATAGAGACGTGTACGAACGGGAGGTAGAGGTTCCTGACGATACAGTTTTCATCCATGTGGACGGTGATATAGGGCCTGGCCTGCATCACGGGTTCGGGCATTATCTTGGCGGCTCCATGCAGGAGACGGAGGATGAATTGAGGTGCGACGGACTGCGCCGCTACAAGGAGTTCCCAGACATAACGCTGTTCGCATTCAACAACGTCGTGTTCGAGACGGAGATCAACGTCATCCAGTCAGATGAGTTCTACAGCCGCTTCGACATCGGCAGCTACTATATCTTTTACTATACCAGGGAAAAGATGATACCTAAAATCATCGAGGATGGCAACAATATAACGATTTCTCCGATAAAGACAATCCCCGCCCGTCTGGTGTCAGCCTCCAAGATTGTAAGTATCAGGTCCCAGTATCTGGTGGATGCGATGACATGTACGGTCAGCAGCTGGCTTGACTTTGACAACAGGGAGGTGAAAGGGATATCTCTCAACAAAGACCTGTTCCTGTTCAATATCCTTGACGAGAACTACGGCGACGTGGTGGTCAAAAAGGATTGTGACAAGGAATATACCGAGGCGATGAACCAGGTGCTGAGCGTGGTGGGGAAGAAGTTGAACGTGGAAGAAACAACGGATTAAACGGATTAAACGGATTATGGGAGAACAACCACAATTACTACAGATCTTCGATCGGGACGGAAAGCCGGTGGCCGTGCTGCCGGACTGCCAGGTTGAACTGACAGAGAAACCGTTGCCGGAGGGAACCCCCGGCGAATGGAGCCACGGGTTCAGCATGGAATGGACGGGGAACTGCACCGTGCTGGCAGAGACTGAGAATATCCATCAGCTGATGAACAGGCTGTCGCGCTCCATGCGCTTCGACCGCAAGACGCTGCGCAGGCTGTTCCACGCCGTCACGCACCGCAAGCAGGTATGGTTCGACGTGGTGATAGAGTTCGGGGACGGCACCATCGACGAGGGTGGTCTTATCGTCAGGACCCCGCGCGAGCTACGGTTTCTGCTCAACAAGATACGCCACATCAGGACACAGTACAAGATTAGCGACAGGGAGGACTGACTTATGGACACGCGACAGCAGCATAACGCAAATGTCTCGTCGGACGAGTGGTACACGCCGAGGTGGATCATCGAGGAGCTGGGACCGTTCGACCTCGACCCGTGCTCGCCCGTGGTGAAGCCCTACGAGATAGCGCCCGTGTCGTACACGAAGGAGGACGACGGGCTGGCGCACGACTGGCACGGTACGGTGTGGATGAACCCGCCGTACAGCCGTAAGCCGCTTCGGGCTTTCTGCGAGAAGATGGCGGCGCACGGCGACGGCATCGCCCTGCTGGCCAACCGCCAGGACAACCTGCTCTGGCAGGAGGTGATCTTCCCTTCCGCACGCTCGATGATCTTCATGCGCCACCGCGTGAAGTTCATCCATCCGGAAGGCAGGAAGTCGTCGCCGTTCACAGGGTCATGCCTCGTGGCCTGGGGCGACGAGTGCGACAGACGGCTGCGCGAGAGCAAGATAGAAGGGAAATATGTGGTATTAAACTTATAGAACAGCTTTTAAACATTTACGACTATGGCAAAGAAAGAAGAATTTACGCCGAACGGCTCCGTTACGGTGGACGGAGCGGAGATCAAGACCTACGGGCAGGAGATCACCAGCTGCAACGTCATCGGGGTGGAAGTCGGCACCACCGGGCTTATGGGCGGCGACACGGGACACGGCGGACGGACGTACTTCAGGATCTCCGACGTGTCCTGTACCGACATCCGGTGCAGGGTGAGCGGCCACCGCCTGGACCCGTACCAGTACGAGGAGGTGAACTTCGACGACGTCAGGAGCGTCGAGATCATCCTCGGAGGCGACACGGAGCTCAGCACGTTCTGCGAGGCCCTGCGCATCGGCTACGAGGTGCTGAGCCGCGATGCGGGCAGCGTAGACGTCTACGAGCCGCAGATGTCCCACAAGGAGACGCAGCAGGCGAACTTCGCGATGTACGTCAACGAGCTCTGCGAATACTACCGCAAGAACCGCACGCTGAAGGGGAAGGGCAGGATCCGCGAGAAGTACAGGGTGTCCGACATCAGCGTGCAGCAGTTCTTCGAGTGCGACCTGCACAAGGCGGAGGGCTACGTGCCGCAGGACTTCTGCAACCGCGTCTACGCCTTCGTGCTCGACACGACGAAGGCCGTCCCGGCGCCTAAATATGACGAAGCGATATGAAGACAATATACATCAGCGGGCCTATAACGGACCAGGCGACAGGCCAGCCGCGCGAGGGCTGGCAGCAGGACTTCCTCGACGCGGAGCAGAAGCTGCGGCGGATGGGGTTCCATGTGATCAACCCCGTGGACATCGCACGGGAGGTGGACGAAGCCAACAGGTGGCAATATGAATGCACGTCTCATCCTTGCACCTGTAATGGCGAGCCGACACCGCCCGGCCGCGCCGACTACATCATGGCGTGCCTGCAGCGCATGAAGCTGAGCCACTCGCTCGACCGCCTGCACGGCGTATATGTCATCGGCAAAGCCATTGCGTGCCAGGCATCCCACGGCGTGCAGTTGGAGCTATTGATGGCCGACCTGCTGGGCTTGCCCATCTATGCGGACTGCTTCGACGGCGGGCGTGTGAACTGCTTCGTCGCCTTGCAGCCCGGCAACGGGATACTTGAACTCATAAACGACTGAATGATATGGAAATGGAACAGTATGTAACCAAATAATTATGGAAGAATTGAAGATCAACGGCAAGGCCATCTACACCACCAAGGGGGCGGCCAGGGAGTACGGGCGTGTGGGCTGCAACTTCTACACAGGTTGCCCGCATGAGTGCAGCTACTGCTGTCTGAAACGCGGCGCACCGAGCAGGCAGCTCGGCGGCAACGTCGTGCAGCTGAAGAAGTGCTTCAAGGACGAGGACGATGCGCTGGAGAAGTTCAGGAAGGAAATTGTGAGAAATATGGACGTGGTTTGTAAGACGGGCGTGTTCTTTTCGTTCACCACTGACCCGATGATACCTGAGACACAGTGGATGACCATGGCCGCAATTAAGGAAGCAGTCAAACTTTACGTCCCCGTCTATGTATTAACAAAGGGTGCCTCGTTTGTCTACGAAGAGTGCCTGATGGACGAACTGGATGCAATGATTACGAGATGTCATCTCATCCATTTCGGCTTCACGCTGACAGGACGCGACGACATGGAGCCAAAAGCGAGCTGTAACCTCGATCGCATCAAAGCTATGCGAATCCTTCACAAGTATCACTTTCCGACATGGGCCTCGATAGAGCCCATCATCGACTGGCAGCACGCCAACATGGCCGTGGAGATGTCGCTCGACTGCTGCGACCACTACAAGATCGGCCTGCGCTCCGGCGTCGGGAAGGACTACTACAACCTCCCCCAGAGCGCCTTGTGGCTCGACGACCTGACGAAGAAGATCACCGAAGCTGGAAAGACGGTCTATCTGAAGGAATCTGCCCGCAAGCTGCTGCTGCAGTGCTGCCAGGAACACTACTACAACGAGATTCTCTCCCGCACCGTCGACATGGACGGCAACCCGGTAGCCGTATAATCCGCGGTTCAATACACAGAGTGAGATGATATAAAAAGACACGGGGCGCATCGCTGCGGCCCGTGTCACGTTGTCTAACATTTAAAAAGTACTATTCAACTTTGAACGAATCAACTTTGTTATGTGGTAATTCGAATATGTGGTTGTTTGAGTGTTGGTCTATGCCTGTTCGCCTGCGACGGTCTCGACGATGCCGGTCTTGCTGTTGTCGAGCGTCGTGAGCGTCATCTGCTTGATGTGCCACTCGGCGCAGCCGTCGTTGTCCCATCCGTTGAACCTGAGCACGCTGTCGAGGAATCCCTCGTACAGCCGCTGCTTCGGGTTCAGCTGCTGCTGCTTCAGCAGGGCCATCTCGCGCAGGGCCGTACCGCCGTTGGAGGCCTGCACCATCGGCACGCCGACCAGGCGCGGGTCGACCTTCAGGGCGAGGAAGATGGGCGACGTGGAGAGCTCCAGCTCCTCCTTGCCCGCCTTCGCCTCGTCGTTCACGATGTCCTTGATGTCGACGATCTCGACGTTGTGGTGCTCCTTGCCGTCCGGGCCGAGCCACATCCACTGGCGCATGTACTTGCCCTGGTTCTCTCGGTGCTGCAGGAAGTCCTCCATCGACTGCTCCAGCTCGTCGACGAACTCCCGCTGCTTCTCCAGGTTGTCGTTGTACCCCTCGTCGGCGAACACCTGGTCGAGGTAGTCAAGGCTTATGTAGAGGATACGGCCCCAGCTGGTGCGGTTCTCGCGCTGCTTGTACTTGTCGTAGAGAATGGTGGCGGAGAAGTCGAAGGCCTTGCTGGTAAACACGCTCCACCATGCGGGCTGGGGATAGTATGGCTTGTTGAGCGACGGGTAGAACGTCGGGCAGACCACCCACATGGGCCGTTTGCCTGCCGCCGTCTTCTGGTTCGACTCGACGATGTTGCGCATGTCGCGCAGCAGGTGCTGCGGCATGCAGGCCGGGAACATCTTTATTTTCATCGACTCGGGCGACACGACACGGGCGGTTGTGGCTCCGAGCGTGCGCCACTGGTCGCTGAAATAGCAGTTGTTGATATGGCGCGTGTCGTTCATCTTCTCGAGGCGTGTCGAATGTGCCGGAAGGAACGAGACCGAGTTGATGACCGGATCCCAGACGCCCCTCGTCCCCTTGTTGTCGAAGCCGACGGTGGGGAAGTAGATGTCGAGCATCACGTCGTCCTGCATGCACTGCGAGATGTGCAGGTTCAGGTTGTTCTCTTCCAGGAACTCCCTGATGCCAATGATATGGCGGTCGTTGCCGAGGGCATCCTTCACGTCCCTGCCGTACCACGTGCGCTGCCACTCGGTGAGCCGCCCGCGCCAGTAGTCGCTGTTGTGGCGCGTCGAGAGCGGGCGGATGTCGTCCACCTTCAGCGACTCCTCGCCGGGCTCCAGACCTCCTCTCTCCTGCCGTTCCAGGATCTTCTCGGCCGTCTGTATCATCATCAGGCCGTAGTTGGTTGTCACGTAGTCGCCGATCAGGTTCCTAAGGCTGGCGCGCTGGCTGGCCTTGCTATCGTTAAAGCTGACGCGCACAGTGCCCTCTTCCTCCTGCTGGCGCTCCTTCTCCTCCTCCTGCTCGATCAGCTCCACCAGCTTCCACTCCGCCGTGCGGAAGTCGGCCAGCGAGCCGTCCGGGAAGCGGTACATCAGCGCCGGCCCGAGACCGGAGGCGAGGTCTGCCAGATAGCTCAGCGGCGCGGCGGTGTAGGGTGACGACTGCGCCAGCGGCGGGATGACGCTCGGCGTGGCGTTGTTCGGGCCCCACTTCACGTAGCCGAGTCCCATCGGCTTGCCGTCCCTGCCGGTGACGGGCACCACGGTGTCCGTGCGCTCGTCGAAGCCCCAGGCTACCTTCGACAGCGGCCCGTTAGACCACGCGCCGCAGCCCATCGCGCCGGCCATGGCGTCGGCCGCCTTGTCGCCAGGATCCTTGTCGCCGAGGGTGACGGAGCCCGCCTTGCCCTTCTTCAGCACGTCGATGCTCACGAAGCCCTTCTTCGTCAGTGAGTTGTGGATGCGCTCCAGTCCCTTGACGGAGCTCGCCTTATGGGTCTTGATGCCTTTGTCTGCCATAATCGTTCGTCTTTATTCTGCCTGCAAGATAGCGTGCGCAGGCGCGGAAAGCAAGGGCAGCCGGGGTTTGTCAGCGCGGCATGCCGGCGAGGTTCCTGAAGCGCCCCCTGAGCGCGCCGCCGATCTTCGGTCGGCCCTCGCCGTGGAAGCGCACGCCGATAAGCAGGTCGTCCAGGGCGTCCGTCACGTCGGTGCGCTCACGGGGATCGCCGCCCAATGAGTCCGGGTCGGTGCTCTTCAGCTTCTCACGGCTCTTGTCCTTCTTGAAGGTGCCTGGCAGGATGCCGGCATTCTCGATGGCGGTAATGAGGTAGTCGTTACGCCCCGCCTCGCGGTTGATGCGCAGGGCCGGCGTCTGCTGGAAGGCGAGCACGTCGTTGATGAACTGGTACTTGTCCTCGCGGAACATCGCGCCGCCCATGTCCACGTCTGTCACGTTCCACCCCATCTGCGTCAGCTCCTGGACGATCACGCGGTCGAAGCGGGTGTCCTCGGCCCCCTCCACGGCGTATGCCGTCGAGCCGCCCTGCTTGATGGTGCTGGTGAAGTAGAAGACGACGTCGCCGTTCTTGCGAAGATGCGGCTTGTAGTAGTCCGTGAAGTCACGGCACAGGGCACGCAGCTTCCGCTCGTTCATCACGTACATGCTCTTCAGGATCATCAGCGACTGGCGTCCCTCGAAGCTGCGGGTCTGCCCGATGACCATGCAGTTCAGGTTGGCGTTGCAGTCCACGGCGATCCGCAGGGGCTCCGTGTAGTCAACGTCCACGTCAAGGCTACAGTTGTCGGCGGCGGCCTGGCACTGGCTGAAGTCGATGCTCTCCGTCTCGTAGGCCGTGGGCCACTTCTGCACGTCGAGCGCCTTGCCCTTCTGCTTGACGGTGAACTTGTCGGCCATCAGGCTGTAGGTCTCGAAGTCGTCGCAGGTGTAGCCGTGGATGTCGATATCGAAGTTGCTGTAGAAGCCGTCCTTGGCGGCACCCTTCTTCTGACCGAGGATTTGGATGCGGAACATGAGGTCCGGCAGTGACCGCTTCATCTCACGTACCCACGCCTCGCCGCCGAGCATACTCATGTTCTCCAGGCTGCTGAAGTTCCAGAACGTCTCTGACTGCGAGCGCAGCAGGTGCAGTTGTTTCAGGAACGCCTCGTTCTGTGCCAGTTCAACGGCCATCCTCGGGTTCACCTTCTCCAGATACCTCAGTTCGGCCAGCATCTCCGCAATCTGGGCGTTGACGTCCTTGGTCTCGTACATTTCCTCCTTCTCCCACTCGCACTGCTTCTGGGTCAGTCCCGCGTCGCTGACGAACATCTTCGAGCAGTACCGGTTGTTGACCGCCGGATCCGTTCCGTAGCCCCACTGCTTCTGCTGCACCTTGCGCGCAGACTTCGGTATGAAGTCGCCGCGCACCGTCGGGAAGGCTTCCTCCTTCACCTGGCTCCACTTCATATACTTCACCTCGTCGCCTCTGAGCCACCCGGCGTTGACACCGTTACAGGAACCCTTGACGGCCATCGAGGCGCCCATCATCACCGCGCCGTTCTGGAAATGCACGCAGTTCTCCCAGTTGCGTATCTTGGCTATCGGCTGGTCCCAGCGCAGCTTCGCCGGAGCATGGCCACGGAAGTAAAACACCCCCTCCGGGAAGCCGAGGATGTCGAACATCTTCAGCAGGTTCGGCATCGTGCGGCACATCATCTGCTTGGCACTGGCTGCCAGAAACAGGCCTATCAGAAGCGGCAGACCGAGTACACATTTCAGGGTGTCGATGCCGAGAAAGGCTGTCTTTCCAAATCCGCGCGCCGCCCTTATGAATGTGGTTTTTGAACCGAAGTTATAAATATCCAGCTGGCCACGGTGCATGTACATCATGTGCTGACCGTCACCCAGCAGGTCCACCGTCCCACCCTCTTCAAATTCGGGACGCTCCTCGTCGACATCCGGCAACATCCTGGCCTCCAGGCTGTCAGAGCTGACGCTCATGTTTGTACCAATGCGGCTCATTATTCGTTATCGTTTTCGTTGACTTGACCCGCTGCTTCCATCACAGCCACTTTGTCCTCGATCATCTTACGCTTCTCGTCGATGTAGGCGCCGTACTTGTTCATAATAGCCAGCGACTGCTTGTCGTCGTAGTCGATCTTCGTCTCGTCCACATCGTGTGCGTTGGTCGTAACGACTGGAGGCAGGAACGCCGCCTTGTACATGTCGGCCTGCTCCGATTCCGGCTGGTCGAGGCGGTCGAGCTTCATAGCTATCTTAGCCCCGTCGGCGATGGCGAAGGCGTTGTCGGTCTCCATGCCCATGCGCATGAGGTGGTTGGCGGAGGCGCGCACGCGCTCCTCCTGTATCCTGCGGCTCGGCGGCATCATCTGCTCGACGACGAACTCGAAGAGCCGCTGGTCCGCCTTGGCGACTCGTATATCATTGGACTGCGTGGAGTACTGACCCCTGACCAGCTGTTTAAACATCGGCAGCGTTTCCAAAAAAGGGTTCCGCTTCCATATCCAGTAGACATGGTCCACGCGCGCCAGACGGTTCCTGTGCGCCGGCTCGCAGTCGCAGTCGTCGATCGGCACGCCCTGCGTGAAGTGCAGCAGCGCAGCCGTCATCAGCTTCTGGGGTATTACGCTTGGCAGTGACATATCATTTCATTGAATGTTGGATATCAGATACTCTTGTACTCGCGCTTCGCGTCGAACGAAGGGCAGGCCTTTCGGACGCCCGCGAAGTCGCGGTGGCCGAGGATCGTGGCGTAGGGGTAGAGCTTGCGCAGGTCAATGAGCAGCGACATCAGCGCGGCCTTCTGCGCGTCGGTGCGCGTGTCCTTCGGCTTCAGCTGCTGGTAGGTCTTCTTCGGGTCGCACTCCAGGCCGCCGACGTACACCACGCCGATAGAGTTAGAGTTGTGCCCGGCCACGTGCGCTCCGGCGACGTCCACGTCCCGTCCGAGATGCACCTCGCCGCCGAGCGTCACGACATAGTGGTAGCCGATGTCGCTCCACCCCTGCCTCCTGTGCTCTGCGCGGATCTGCTCGACGGTCTTCGCCTGCCCCTCAGGCGTGGCGGTGCAGTGTACGACGATGTAGTCGACGTGCCGCCTGGACTTCCTCAGCTCGATGTCGCCGTGCTGTATGGTGTACGGTGTCTTCGACGGCGTGACGGCGTTCGCCGCCGCCGTGATGCCCATCAGCGCCAGCGTCTTCGGGCCCGCGAGGCCGTCGGCGGAGAGGCCGTGCATCAGCTGCCACCGCTTCACGCACTCCGTGGTCACCGTCCCCCATACGCCGTCGGGGTACGCCCCGACGACCTTCTGTATCTGCTTCACGACCGTCCCCCGGTCGCCCTGCTTGTAGACTGTTGCCATATCGACTGTAGATTATAGATTCATTCCTCCTCGATCTCCTCCCCGTCTTCCCATCCGTCGTCGGGCTTGCGGTCCTCGCGCTCCCTGAGGTACATCACCCGGGTTCCCCCGAGCAGGTGCCAGCGGAAGCCGTGCTCCAGGAGCTTCTGCTCCGCCGCCGGCCACGGGTCTCCGGCCTCGATGGTGGCGCGCAGCCCCATCGCGTCGCGGAGCTGCCGCTGGTCCATCACCTCGCAGTCCGTCATGAGCCTCGGCATGGAGAGGTACCGCGCGGCGAACGCCTCGACGGCCCTCTCGGTGTTGTCCTCCAGCGCCGCGATGTCCGTGCAGTGGATCTCGTTACCTTCGTCCTTGCCTCTTCCCATTGATGCTGTACTTCTCGGTTGTGATACTGCTGACGCTCACGGCCATGGGCCTCACATCAGGATTATCGTGCTCTTGCTGCTGGGCACCTCCACCACCCTCGTGATGGCGAGGTCCTCGTCCTCCAGCAGCATGTCGGCCTCCGCCTTGCGGCTCACCGACAGGTACGGTACCTTGTTTCCCCATGGGTCGTCCTTGAATAAGTGATACATAGCCTTAATTCTTTAGTTCTTTATTCCTCCGCGACGTACAGGTTCTCGTCGACGCAGAGGTTCAGCGGCTCGGTGCGCTCGAACTGTATCATCACGGCGTACCAGCCGTCCTGCAGCGGACCGATGGACTGGATGTCCAGGATCGCGTTGTCGAGGTCGATGCGCGCGAAGTCGCCGTCGATGTTCTCGTATGCCTCCTTGTCGTGCTTGTCCTTCAGCCACGCCAGGAACTGCTGCGCGTGGTACCACGCCTCCGCCTTCGCCTCGGCGGCGCAGTCGCCGTCGGCCATGTCGCGCGCCCTGACGAAGAAGTAGATGGGGTAGTTGAGGACAGGCCGCGTGATGCTGCCGCCGCCCTCTACGCTCGACTCCATCACCACGCAGGGCGAGAACTTGGGCTCTATGCCCTTCGCCAGCTCCACCACGCCGCCCTGCGAGTCGGTCAGGTAGAACCGCCTGTTGCCGTTCGTCACCGAGTCGAGCATCGGCTTGTACGTCCGGCACCACTGTCTTACTATCGAATGGAATGTCATAGTCCGTAAATGGGTTTAGTTCTCCGTTCCTTCACCCTCGGAGTCCGTTGGACGGTTTTGGTCCAATTCGTTGGATTGGTTGGATTGGTCGGATGACCCTGCCTCGTCCTCTGCCGACTCCTTCTCTCCTTTACTCCTTCTCTCCTTCTCTCCTTCGAGGTCAATCCCGTAGTGCTCCGCGGCGGCCCTGACCTTCTCGTCGTCAAACGCGGCGTCGCCCTCCAGTGCCAGGAACTCCCTGAAGCTCTCCTTCCACTTCCCGACATGCTCCGCGCGCTTGTCGCCGTTGCCGCGCCTGGTGTCCACGAGCCACTTCCTGAGCTCGCGCCTGCGGGCCTTCTGCTCGCTGGTGAGCTCCGCCGGCTCCTCCGCGGCGGGAGCGTCCGCGGCGGCAGATTCTTCACTATTCGCTTTTTCGTTTTCACTTACGATTCGGGCGTTCCCGAGGTCGTCGACCACTACCCTGCCCTCCTTCACGAGCCTGTCCCATCCGGCATCCAGCTCGTCGAGGATCTTCCGGATCGCGTTGTCGATGGCCGTGGCCCTCTTCGCCCACGCCTCGCGGTCGCTGTCCTTCGCCGTCCCGTCGTCCACCAGCAGGTCCATCTTCCGGCGTGCCTCGTCGAGCTCGCGGTACAGGCCCTGCAGCTGCGCGGCGCTCTCCTGCGTCTTCTCCGGCAGCAGGTGGACGTACTGGTCCACGTGCTTCGGCCGCACCGGCGCCGGCCTCGCGTCCGGAGACACGCCTGCCGCGCCGCCGTCCCCTCCGCCGTAGCCGGCCTCCTTCGCCTCGCCGGCCTGCATCCTGGCGCCGCCCGCGGACGGGCCCTTGTCTGCGGTCTTCCTGCCGACGGCCCGCGTTGCCTTTCCGGTTCCGTCCGCGGGCTCCTCTTTCGACGGATCCGCAGTGTCGTTATGCTTCTGCGCGACCACGGCACCGAACGCCGTGTACATATTGGCTATCGCCCGCTTCGCGGACTTCACGTACAGCATGTCCGGCAGCCAGGTGTCGGTCAGGTTCGTCAGTGCGGAGAGCAGCACCGCCCCGTCCTCGAAGGCCTGGCAGTAACGGTCGTTCCACCCGGCGCTCACCTGCAGCACGTTCTGCAGCCGCGCCTCGAGCGTCCCGCACAGCCTTACCAGCGACTGCCCGTCGACAGACAGCCAGTCCCCCACCCTACTCTCGTATGCCGCACGCTCCGCGGCGGTCATGTTGTCGTACCTCTTCAGGTACTCCGAACTCTGGATCTTACGTATCATAATCGTCTCGTTTAATCATCTGCCCGCAAGATACGATATGTTGGAAATAAAATCAAGGGCAGCCGCTGCCTATCTTTGCAATATTGCAATAATGTTATAGTGTTTAACTGCCAAATTGCAATAGTTTAATAATTTTTAACTGCAATATTGCAATAATATTCAGGAATTATCCCTACCTTTGCAGCAGTTACAACATTTTATATCACTACATTATGGCAAAACTACGTAAGACGCAGTTGCGTGCCGTCATCGGCATAGGCAACTACAAGGGAGGCGTCGGGAAGACCACGACCGCCCTGAACCTCGCTATGGCCCTGCACCTGCAGGGCTACCATGTGATGGTCATCGACATGGACCGTCAGTCAAATCTCTCCTCCTGCACCGACTGGGACCCGGACCTCGAGCTGCAGCACTACCCTACCATTTACAACGTACTCTGCGAGGAAGCACCCATCCCCGTCTACAAAAGCAGCAGCGGACTCTACTACTGCCCGTCCACGTCCATCATGAACAAGGTGGACCAGCAGCTGCCGACGATGCGCAACCCGGCGATGAAGCTCACCCGCGCCCTGCAGAAGGCGCCGGACGACCATACCGGCGAGGGACTGACGGACTGGACGACGGACTTCGACTACATTCTGATCGACTCACCCGTCGGCCCGCAGGTGCTCGTCGACAACATCCTGATCGCCGTAAACGCCGTGCTCATCCCCATCAACCTCGAGGGCTTCGCGCTCAACGGCCTGCAGAACTATCTCGCCTACATACAGGAGATACGCGAGACGGAGAACGACGAGCTCGTGAATCTGGGCTTCCTGATCACCCGCCGCAAGGCGTATATCAAAGGACAGCGCGAGGCGGAGGAGCAGCTGAAGGCACGCTACGGCAGGGAGATCCTGCCCGTCAGCATCTCCGAGCGCGAGGCCGTCAGCAAGTCGCAGCGCGAGTTCACCAGCGTCTACAACGTACGCAACGCCGACGTGCCGCGCGAGGAGTTCACGATGCTCGCCAACGAGATCGTCAAACGAACTAAAGCATTATTGCAATAATGTTATAATACAATATTGCAATACATCTATAGTTTTATAACTTAATTCTGCAATATAGCAATAGTGCAATAATTCAATATAACAATAACATTATAAAGCAATACGACTATGAGTGCAATCAGTAAAAAGAAACAAGAGAAGCCGACGCAGATCCTGGGCGAGTCGCCGGAGGAGATACTGCGCCGCAAGCGTGCCATCGAGAGCAGGGTAGGGGATAATCCGTCACCCCCCTCTGATGAGGAGCCAACGGGCATGGCGGCAGAGAAGGCGGTAGGCGCGCTGTGCTACCTGCCTAAGTCCGTCCACCGCCTCGCCACCCGCTACGCCGAGGACAGGGATCTCACCGCCAAGCGTTTCTTTCTGGAGACGATGCTCCTTGGTCTGGAGCAGCAAGGCGTTATCACACCTGAGCAGCGCACCGAGGCGCTCACGCTTCCCAATGAGTACGGCTGGAAGGGTCGCAAACAATAACGCAATATTGCAGTATTACAATACGGCAATAAAACAATAATTCAATAAAGCAATAAAATTATGAAGACTACCTACAAAGTAACCGTTGAGACGGATCAGAACACGGAATCGTCCGTCCCTGCAGCAGAACAGAAACCACAGCGTTTCGTTCGCCTTCCAAACCCGCAGATCCCCATCGCGGAGTACAATCTCGTGACGCGCTACTGCGAGAAGTTCGACAATATGACGCGCCAGGACTTTGTGGAACTCGCTATCATCGAGAAACTCCACAATGACGGCGGCATGTCACAGGCGGACTTCAACGCCCGCTGCGAAGAGATCCGTAACCGCCCGCCGCGTGGCCACCGCAAGAATACTAAAAACAAATAAGCAACTTATGATTAAAGTAAAAGACCTGCACATGCAGCAGACCGTGAAGGCGGCGGTGAAGTATATTGAGAGCGGGGTGGGGTTCCCTGACCTGCGCAAGCATTTCAACCAGCTCTGCATGGACTGGCATGCCGACGAGTACGACCCGGACGGGCTATCGCTGGACATAGATGATATCGCCAGACATGTCGACGACGAGCCGTGGATCAGGGATGTCGCCGCCATGCCGGCCCATGAACGCACGTGGCAGATGAACGTCCGCGTCGTGGAAGAGTTCATCGCCAAGTACTGGTTCATGCCGAAGGAAGAGATCTCCACCCAGAACGTGGCCGATGTGCTCCGCGTGGCAGACCCGCTCAGCCGCCGCCACATCCTGGCACAGCGCGTCGTCATCAAGTGTATCCACGACCTGAAGTCAGAGAGTCAATTACATCGTCTGGATCTTCTGATGGATGCGCTGGCCACCAATCCGGGATTAGAGAAAGAACATTTTTGGCATTTTAAAGCTACGACACTATGAAACAGTACAGTCACGACTACAGTAAGGCGTCAGAGGCGGAGAGCCATCTGTTCGCCGCACAGCAGCTGAACGCCCTCGACGATCCCGCCGGGGCGTGGAAACACGTAGAGGACGCCCGCAGGCTACTACAGGAATACCTCTCCCGGGACAACATGGTAGAGGACGGCGAAGCGGAGGACGGCTGGGTACGCTACGGCGACGCGGCCCGCGAACTCGAGGACGCCCGCAGGCTCAACGCCCACTACCGCGAGACGATGCTCGCCGTCTCCAGAACCGGCGCGGCGGTTGCCGCTATTTCAGAAAGGGACCTCGCGGAGCTGGAAGAACCGAGGTCGAGGCAGAAGCCGTCAGGCCCGAAGGTCGTCCGCCACGGGAAGATCGACCGCCAGTACAGGCAGCAGCTCGACGGGGTAGGGGACGCCTCCTGCCCGCTCTACGGCAAGCACATCCGCATCAGCGGCACCTTCGAGCAGATCCAGATGTCGCGCGACGACGTGGCGGCCGCCTGCCAGCGCCTCGGCGCGAGTCTGGTCAGCGACGGCATCGCCAAGAGCATGGATATCGTCATCCTGGGCAACAACGCCGGGCCGTCGAAGATGGAGAAGATCAGGCTGTGGCAGAGCGAGGGCTGCCAGATACAGGCGCTCTCGCAGTTCGATATCAAGAAGATCTTCGACGAGTACCTGCCGAAGCTGTGAATCTGTCCGAGTCTCGCGCCCGCGCGAAAGCGCGCGCAAAACTATAAATGTGTCCGAGTTCCTGCGGACGGAAAAAGCTATAAATCCGTCCGGATTATTAAAAAAACACCTGATTAAATAATAAAAAAATCGGGTGTTTCTTTTTTTATCTACGTGTAATAGGGATATAGAGTAAGCCGTGGCGTAACTGCCTGATACACAATGCTATGACACCGCAAACACGGACGTTTATACAGGGTAACTCGGACGGATACACAGCTTTCCGCGGACGGATATACGGGGAAACGCGGACGGATATACGGGGAAATCAGGACGGATATACAGCCGTTTCCGGACGGATTCACAGCCCAGTGCACGGATCTCGGACAGATTCACAGCCGTATTTCGGACAGATTCACAGGTACAATCCGGACAGATATATAGCTTTTTACGGACATTTTTATAGCTTTCTTTCCAGTCTGGAGAGAACTGGAAAGGATTGGAAACGCGGACGTTTATATAGTTTTTTACGGACAGATTTATAGTTTTTCAAAATCCGGACAGATTTATAGCTTTTGGGAAATTTTCATAACTGCCTGAAAATAAATGCAAAAAAGTTTGGTAGTTTGCGGACAATTTTATAACTTTGCACCCGAAAGTTACAACGAATAAAATTTTTCTATCATGGCAAGAAGATCAAAGAAGGCCGAGCTGCGCAAGCAGGAGCTTGCACGCATCGTGCCCCTCGACCAGCGCAGGATGATCACGCAGCCCATCACCTTCGCCTTCCTCAACGGCGACATGTCGGTGATGCACGCCCGTATCCAGACGACCATCATGGACAAGCTGCAGGGGCGCATCGCCAAGGCCGTGAAGAGGCAGCACGAGAGCGGGTTCGCCGGCAGCCTGTTCTCCGACGAGGACTTCGCGCCCGTCAAGGGTGTGTCCGGCAGCTACCTCACCTTCTCGGTCAAGTACTCCGAGCTGGGCGTCGACCCCGCCAACTACCGCTACGTCAGCGAGGCGGCGCGCGCCATGCAGGGCTCCCTGTTCTACGAGAAGGAGCAGGACGGCTACACGCGCTCCATCGTCGTGTTCCCCGTCATCGACGTGCCCGACGAGACGAAGAAGGAGCGCCGCACCGACATCAAGCTCTACATGACCGAGTCGACGGCCAGGGACCTGTTCACCTTCGAGCGGTACCAGAAGTACCTGAAGGACGCCGTGTTCCTCTTCTCCTCCGGCTACGCGGGACGCATCTACCTGCTCATCAACGCCTACAAGTACGCGGGCGTCTGGGTGGTCGAGTACGAGAAACTCCGCAAGATCCTGCTCACCGTGAAGGACGAGAAGACGGGCAAGTACGAGTGCAGCAAGTACCGCGACATCAACGACTTCAAGAAGCGCGTGCTGGAGCCCGCCCGCAAGGAGATCGCCGAGGCCGCCGCCCACATCGACTGCACCTTCGACTACGAGTTCCGCTACCCCGCGGGGAAGAGGCGCGGCACGCCCGAGGCCATCGTCTTCCACATCCACCTGACGGACACCGGGCGGAACATCCGCCAGGAGCAGCTGGAGGCGAGGGAGCAGATAGGCCAGCGCAGGGGCAGGGGAGAGGCCGCCGGGCCCGCCGCCGTCCAGGCAGCCCCCGCCGCGACCGCCGACGCGCCGCGGCTGCCGCAGTCCGTCTACGACGACCAGGCGGAATGGTAACCTTTAAAAAGACATGACGACATGGACAGTAATAACGGCAACGACAGGAACAATCCCGTGAACAACCCCCTCGTGGCGGCGTTCGCCAGCGAGGTGGAGAAGATGGGCAACCCCGCGGCGTCTGCGGCCAGGCGCCTGCGCTTCGGCATCTACGGCAACGTCGACCCCCGCAAGGAGCTGTGGGCGGGCATCGTGTACTTCATGACACAGGAGAGGCGCCAGCCGCAGTGGAACGGGGCCTACGACAGGGTGGCGGAGTGGCTGGCCGACAACGAGGGCCGCGGGCTGATCTGCGTCGGCACCAGCGGCCTCGGCAAGACTGTCGTCTGCCAGAAGGTGCTCCCGGTGCTCTTCTCCCGCCACTTCGGGCTCGAGGTGCTGTCGGTGACGGCCAACGAGATGAACGCCCGCATCGACGAGCTGCTCAGGTACTGCCAGCCGAACCGCATCGTCATCGTCGACGACGTCGGGACGGAGCCGGCCAGCGTCTACGGCCGCCACCCGTTCTGCGAGCTCGTCGACACCGCCGAGCGCCGCGGCACGCTGCTCATCGTCACCACGAACCTGCGGACCACGGCGCGCCGCCTGACGCAGGACTGCGGGCAGCAGGGCAGGGTGGGGGACTACGACCCGCTCAGCCCGCCGTCCATCGAGAAGCGCTACGGCATCCCGACGCTCGACCGCCTCAGGGCCACGACGAAGGTCGTCCGCTTCACCGGCGAGAGCATGAGGGGATAGGAAAGACGCCGGCGGCGATCCTCACGGACTGCCGCCGGCCAGACAAAATACGAATTGTCTCCAATGGAAAAATTAAAAGTTGTTACAAAAAGTCATGCTCTAACAAAAACTTAAAACCTGTAAATTATAAATCATAAACTTATAAGCTATTTCCTGTTGTCGCCCCTCGCGACGCGGCGGTTCCACTCCCGCTTGATGGCCTCCGAGTGCACCTCGTTCGTGCCCGTCTCCCGGCACCACGCCTCGACCATCTCGATCGCCGGGTAGTCCCTGCCGCCGACGCGCCGCGCATACTCCGCGTTGAACGCCTCGACGGCCCGCCAGAACCCGGCGCGGATCACCTGCTGCAGCGCGCCCGCCTGCCTCTGGCCGAAGCCCACGTCGTTGGTCCACTCCCGCAGCACGCCGTGTTCCGTCATGCAGCGCGGCGGGCACTCCACGGGCACGAACGACCCCAGCAGCTCCGCCGTCACGCCGTAGAGACCCGCCGTCACCTCCGGATCCGACTCCAGCCCGACGGCGATGACGTTCCGCCGTGTGGCGCTCATCGCCTTGTCGACGGGCCCCGCCTCCGCCGTGTCGTCCGCCGTCTCCATCATGAGCGCGTCCATCGCCCCAGGCAGATGCTGCAGGCACACAACCCGCTGCTCTCCGATCCTCGCCCCACCGCCAAGCTCGTGCTGAAGCCACCCGTGCATGTAGTCCGTCACCCTCAGCCATGCCACGGGAGGCACCTTATACTGTCTTTCCATCCTTAGCCATTCACGCCGCAAAGTTACGACAATCCACCGACACCGCCAAACAGTCCGCGATTTATCTTTTCAGGGCCGCTTTTTCCATTGGCGCGACTTGTAAAAATAATCGTTCGGATAACAATATAACACGCTGTGTTTCAGTACGTTGCAGAAACACCGTCCACCCAGGCCCGCAAAAGAGTTATCTTATACACAAATAATGCGTAAACGTCTGGCATACAACATGTTTCAGCACACACAGGTGCTTATTTATCCGAAAACACCGCCTTTCACGCAAAACCCTTTTCAAAGAAGAAAGAAATACAGAGCCTTCCCTAAAGCCAATTATTCATCATGCGACGCGCAAGACTCCCCGCTCTCCACCATAAGTAATAAAAAAATGAAAAATAAAAATAAATGACTGATAATCAATAAGTTATATATATACTATATATTACTCACAAATATTTTTCATATACTTTAAAATAAAGAAAACCGCAAAATAACCGCTTTTTTATAACATAAATAACTGATTTTCAGCACGTTACAAATTATATGCGGCATTGATAACCCCGGGATAAGCTGACAAACGGCGGGTGCTTTTCCCGTTCCGGCGAAAGATAACTCGCTGGATCCTTGCACGTTACGCGGAAAATGCCTACCTTTGCACCGCGAAACGTAATCGGATAAATCCACTTCGCGGCGCAGTTTCCCGTCACACCAAAACGCGGGATCCCACACCACCACCACCGTACCGCGTCTGCGCCGCGATTTTCTTACGGATGCCATAAAATGAAGATTATACGGATGATAGCCATCCCGCGCCGCCGACCGCAGTTGTAACTTTTTGGCCGGCGGCGCATTTTTTTATTGCCTGTCCCTGGCCTGCGGCCGAGTGCCATCCTCGCCTCGGCAAAGGCATCAAGCGAGCCTATGCCTTTTGCGCTCGGCTCGTCTGCCCTTGCATTTTTCCTTGTTGGAAACGTATATTACGGGAAAAACAGGATATGTTATGAGATACAGCAACCCTAACGACCCGTGGCGCTACGACCCCTTCCGTGACATGGACGACGACGGCCGCGCGCAGGCGTCCCTCATCAAGGGCCTGGTGTTCTTCGTCGGCATGCTGGCGATACTGGTCCTCGACGGCCTGCTCTCCGGCTGCACCGTGCCGAAGGCCGTCGAGGAGCACCACCACCACCACTACGAGGCCGACACCGCCGCCGTCAGCCGGCAGGTCGACGCGCGCCTCGCCGAGTGGCACTCCCGGACAGAGGCGTTCGTCAGCGAGCGGCTGGAGCAGTTCTCGAAGCAGCACCAGCAGTCCGAGCACCAGCAGGAGACGGTCACCGAGACGATCACCGTGTCGCTCGACTCCCTGGGCCGCGAGATCCGCCGGGAGCAGCGCACTATCAGCCGCGACATCACACGCGAGCTTCAGACTGTCGAGCAGGCTATTACCCGCGAGTACGAGAGCCGCCTGAGCACCGTCGTCGACAGTATCGACTCCGCCTGGAGGCAGCGCTACGACTCCATCTCCGCACGCATGGCGCAGACGGACTCCGCGCTCGTCATGAAGACACCAGTGGGCGACGCCCGCCCGTGGTACCGCCGCGCGTGGGACGCCATCGCGTATATATTAATAGGTGCGTGCGTCGCGGCAGCGGTGTGGTTTACGCGAAAGTGGTGGATAAGACTGCTGTAGAAAAGCAGCATATTCAACAGGAATCATGAGAGAACAATTAAAGGAACTGGCATTGTCGGAGCTGCGGCGCGTGGCCGAGCGGTCACGCCTGGTGAAGGTGCGGACGAAGGACGGGCGTGTCGAGGAGGCGCAGGAGCGCGTCCCCTGGCGCGTGTGGTACGTGGCCGCGTCGAACGGCGACGTGATCCGCGGCGAGGAGTGCGTGACGCTTGCCGTCTATCCAGACCAGGGCGCCTGCGGCGCCCGCCTGGTGATGTTCACCGCCAGCGGCCAGACGCGCCGCCTGCGCGACTGCTGCATCCTCCGCGCGAACGACTTCATGCTCGTCATATAGAATACTCACCACCGGCCCACCTCCGGCAGGAGAGGGGAGCGGGGACGAAAAGGACATATTTGAAACAAACGTTTAACAATAATTATGCAACCCAAACAGTATCTACAGAGGCTCGCCGCCGACGTCGTGAAGCGCAGCGGCATCGCGCGCCCCACCGTCGAGGCGCTGCTGCCGCACGTCTTCGACGAGATCCGCTACCAGCTCACCGAGGGGAACCGGTGCGTGCCCATCGAGGGCTTCGGCACCTTCGCCGTCATAGACATGCCCGAGCGCAGGCGGCGCTACACCTACAAGGGAAAGAACGAGATCCGCGTCATCCCCCCGATGAAGAAGCTGAAGTTCGCCCCGACGAAGAACATGAAGCGCGAGATCGATGCCGGCCGCTACGACCCGACCAGGAAATCCTTCAGCCACCACCCGCAGGACCCGAAGATCCGCAAGCGCTGCGACATGCAGTACAACCGGCGCTCCGAGGTGTTCCTCGAGCACGTGCCGGAGGCATGCGGGGATTAAGACGGCTATTTTGTAACAAACGTTTAACACAAGTTATGACACTACAGGAAGCATACCAGGGGTGGCAGCAGGACGGGCAGAACCGCCAGCTGTACGCGAACACCCGCAACGCATTCCGCAAGGCGTGGTTCCGCCTGCCGACGAACCAGCCCTGCCGGTACTACACGAAGGAGGTCCTCGGCGAGGCGCTGGCCGCCACCGACGAGGTGCGAGAGATGAAGGCGAAGGCTGCCAGCGTGATGATCCACGTGCTGGCGTTCGCCCACCGCCAGGAGCCCGCCGACAACCCCGAGCCGGACTTTACCATCGACCAGCTGATGATGACCAGAGAGCCCAGGCCGCAGGCCGAGGACGCCATCTGCCAGCTCGACGCGAAGACGCTGGAGGTGATCAGGACCTGGCCGAACCCGTTCCGTATCAAGGAGGAGATCGGCGTCGGCAACGTGAAGCGCGCCATCGAGCGCTGCGGCCTCGCCGGCGGCTTCTACTGGAGCTACGAGAGGGACCTCCCCGAGCGCCTCGCCGAGCGGAAGCGCCGTACCGAGGCAGCCCACCGCTTCAACAGAAGCCTCACCCCCGACCCCTCTCCGACCGGAGAGGGGAGCGACGCGGCAGAGAGCGACGCGGAGGGTGACACAGCTGGGGACACGGCTGAGACCGTCTCCCCAGCGATACAGATGCGTGAGGCCGCGTCTGCGGTTGGGGATCTGGTAAAGGTCTTCGGGGAGACCCGGGATCCGTCGGACTCCGCCGCCCCCGTGCAGCCCGCTCCCAAGAGCAGAAAGAGGTCCAAAACGAAAAGTGGGGACAAGAATAAAACGAAGAAAAGCGGGAACACGAAAAAAGTAGGGATAAATTCTGCCGTCAAGACGAAGCTGCCTGAATTGCGGCCAGTCTTCCAAGAAACCACAAAGCCCGCGACAGAGAACCAATCCGCAGGATCACGCCTCCCTATGGTGGATAGGCCGGTGGAGAAGCCCTCCGTCGCCTCTCAGGCCCTCGCCGTGTTCACCGACGACGAGCTGTTCGCCGAGCTCGACCGCCGCGGATGGCACGGCAGCTTCAGCCGTACCGAGATCGTAACCATCGGACAGCCATGATCGACGACGACCTGCAGCCCGCGCCAAGGGAACATACACCCGGCGACCAGGCGCCGCCTGGCTACGACCCTGCCGACGACGGGCTGCCAACCCTCGACTGGCTCGAGAAGTACGTGCCGTACCGCCCGTTCGACGTAGAACTGTAAACGCTTTTTTTATAATACTCTTTTATTGGCCCATGTTATTTTCACATAAATCCTTTTCGCCGCCCGCCGTCTGAGAAGATAGCGGGCGGTGTTTATCAAAAAAACTCCCCGAAAAATTTGGCGGTGTCGGAAAATATCCGTACCTTTGCCGGCGTGTTTATAACTTTAAAGCTACGACATTATGAAAAATCAGTTCATGAAGGCCCTGCCGGTGGCCTTGATACTGGCAGCAGCAACTACCGTGTTCAACTCATGCGCCCGCGACGACGATCCGGCGGACGGCGATATCAGGATCGGAGTGGAGCCTGCCGACACGATGCAGCGGCAGACGGTTAATTTCAGTATCGGTGGAGATACCGAGATGGTACCTTTTTCGGAATCAATATCCGAGATACCGAAATCTGAACAAACAAAAAAATTAAAAATTCTTAAATAATTTGCATAGACGGAAAATGTATTATAATTTTGCAGCCAAAAAGAGCAACAATGTTATAAGATGGAAAGAGAAATCAGGATACCAGTTACCAAGCTGAAGGACTACCTGAACGAGGTGGGCCTGACGGTAAAGACCTTGGCTGACCTGTCGGGTATCCATGTCAGACATCTGGAGAAATGCCTGGCGGGCGAGGTGGATAAGCGCAACGGCGCACTACGCACGATGAGTGACAACAATCTGTCACTTCTTCAAGACGCGCTACACGAGCTGTCGCTCCGCCTGAAGTACATCTTTATCTTTTACAACACCGACCTGGAGGAGGTGAAGCGCAACGGTAACCGCTACTGCAAGGACTGCGTTCGTCAGATCAAGGAGCAGCTGTCGCCCTACTTCGTGGTGCTGCCGTTTATGATGTATACGCTGGGGTGGAACCGCAGCAAGGTACGCAACGTGATGGATATCGAGAAGGGTTTCGCCTTTGGCAACATCAGCCAGGACGATGTGAACCGCATCAACGTGAAGCTGGCGGGGATTGCCGCACAGCTCGAAAGGTTGACGCTCGTACAGGGCTGACACCTTATATATATATAATAAGGTTTAATAATACTATCTTATAATACTTTCTTAACATAGAACACAATCGACTAATACTATTTTGACATAAAGGCCAAAGGGTAGCAAGAAACTGAAACCCGCATATTTACCGCGAATATAAAAGGAATGGCGGCGATGATGTAAAGAATCACCGCAATTATAATCTTATTAGTGCTTCGATGGCATAATACTATATTACCAACAATCCGGATTTTCGATTTTTTTTTCTCATGACGAGAGAACAC